>ENA-UOWO01000076-UOWO01000076.1-activated-sludge-metagenome-genome-assembly--contig:-NODE-76-length-131586-cov-11.116079_pt1 | contig 131586 bp, 107 predicted proteins | sample MGYA00238148_ERZ761564 | MGnify/ENA primary metagenome ERZ761564 (study PRJEB28885, sample SAMN05720194) | activated sludge metagenome | isolation source: Anaerobic digester | place: USA... | reverse complement strand
CGTTTTTATGTTCTTCACTATATTTTACTTGTTCAGGTCTTCCAAAATTGAAGGTACGAGCTGAATATGGACAAGCAGCGATACAGAATTTACATCCTATACAACGTTCGTAATCCATAGCCACTATTCCATCAGAACGCTTGAATGTAGCATCTACAGGACAAACTTTTGTACAAGGAGGATTATCGCAATGGTAACACATCGTTGGAAACCAATAAGGAGATTCTAAAGGTGAATTTTGCATTTTTTTCACCTTAATATATTCTACTGGTGCTAAAACATTATGTGCTTTTTGGCAACCTGTGATACATTTTCTCTCATTGGCACATTTGCCTAAATCGATTACTCTAATGAATTTCTTTCCTTCTACTCCTTGACGAAGTTCAGCTTTAGAGAAATCATCATCAGATGCATGATGCTCCACAAGTGAACTATCAACTTCAACTAATTTTCCATCTGCAGTAAGTACTTTGACTTTTTTACCAGTAGTTTTAGGGCTTTCGTCAGTAACGGCGCTTGCAATTGCGGTTCCTGCCAAAGCAATTCCTCCTAAAGCACCAAGCTTTAGAAAATTCCTTCTGGATGAATTGTTATTTTCTTTTTCCATATTGTTTATATATTACTTTTAGAAACTCGTTAAAAAAATAAACTGCTCGTTAAGTATAAATGTATTACTTCGTAAATTTCTATTTATTCTATCTAAATTTCAATGATAAATATCATACTTTAATTTTTTCAACCCATTCTTAAATACTAAAAAACAATGAGTTAAATACCAAATTCAAAACACGACTAAAAACTCCCTTTTATTAAAGTAGAAAAAGAGGTAAACTTATCCTTTTAAGGAATTAGAAACCTCTTTTTTTTATTTGAATTTATTTCCATTGCAGCTTTCTACAAATGGTTGATTAGAATATTACCAAGTTCTTCCTATGTTAAATCCAATGGCAAAATCACCTTGGAAAAAGTCATTTTGATTGAACATATTGCTGGTTTGATTTATAATTCCTCTGTAATTGCTTACGAAAATTTGAAAGGTATGTCCAACAGTCGAAAATTCTGTTCCAATTGAAAATCCAGATTTAGGCAAATCCTCTTGAGAGCTTATTGGCTGATTTACGTCTAATAGAATAGAGATTCCTGATGAAACTTTGGCGCGACCTCCAAACTGAAGGGCAAATAAATCATTATACATTCCAGCTTCGACTACATTGTAATGAGAATAACTTGGTCCAATTTGCAATGAAAACATTTTACTCAAACGTTTCGCAATTATGATTTGGTTATAAAAAGACCAACGATCTGATGTGTGGTAGAAATTCTCTTTTGGCAAAGCACTTAGCGAAGCATTTCCATAATACGTAACACTCACCGGCATTTTTCCATTTACTGTTTGGCGTAAAATAGCGCCTTTCAGACTAAAATCTTGCAGTCTAAAATCTTTGGTAGTTCCATATCCAACAGTAATTCTATCGGTAATTGAATAATTTACGGCTAAACGTATGTTGGCTGGTGCCCAAATCCCAATTAAATCATTCGTTCCTGTCACGAGACCAAAACGGTGATTCATAATCATTTCGATAGTACCTTTTGAATACACACGATTGGTTTGGCTTTCGATTAATGAAGTACTTTCGAAAGCGGCTCGCTCTAGTTCTACTTCAACAACTGGTGCAACGCTGTCTACGACAACGGCGGTGGTGTCTTTTTGCTCCTGTGCCATTAACATCGTTGGCAAAGCAAACACAACTATAAATAGTGTTTTTAATAATTTCATGATTTTCAATTTATAGTTAATTTTTAAGCGCTCCATCGTTGATCCACTTATCTACCAATGCAACTTTTGAATCACTCCATTTTCCTACAGTTGGCATAATTGCTGCTCCATCTCCAACAAGGGATTTATGAAGGCTACTACCTGCGGCATTTCCCGGAATAACATATTTGTTATTTGCTGTCAATTCATTATAAGAATTCGCTGAAGTCAAATCTAGAGGTATAGAAGCTCCCGTTTTATGACAACTAACACAATCTTGATCCCATAATGGCTGAATATCTTTTGAGTAAGAAACTACATCCGGAATTGGAATAACAGCCTCTGGTGGCATTTCGTCATAATAACAGGATGTAGCCATCAAACTCACTATTATCATCATTAAGTATTGAAATATTTTTTTCATCTTTTATTTTTTAATTGAATAATTGCTATAAAGTCTTATTCAACAATTTTCATTGTCAAAAGATTTAAAGTTCTGTGAGCAATTGCTAAAGAATAGTAACAAAATTGCTTTTCTTTAGTACTGTAAAATAAATACCTCTGGGATGAACCCAGAGGTATTCTGTTTTTTATTTTAAAGCTTCAATTGAGTTTTGAATTAATGCCATTGTGTAAGGAGGGTTGTGAACACCTTTACCTTCATCACCTGTTATTAATTTAAAATTCCAATAGGCTTGTACATATTTTAGAGGAAAATCTGTTCTTGATTGGTACCAGGTTCCAGGCTCTTCGGTACCTGATTTTGGGCTTGTTGGGAATGGCGTATTTGCATTAGCACTATCATAAGCTATTATACTTACACTGCTTCCGCTAACTTTGAAATATGCTGGTTTTGCTGCGAATGCTGCTACTAATTTAGCCACTTCTGCTTCAAATTTAGTGTGGAAACTAGCTAGTAAAGTTTCTGGTGCTGGGTGACAAGATACACAAGATTGGAAAGAAAGTTTCATAGTGTGTGAACCATTATCTACAGTTCCTGCTTTAGGTTTATCCATATGACATTGTACACAAGAAGCAGAAGTATAGTGTTTAGCAGTTTTTGAAGCTGGCAAACGGGTTGTTGTACCTTCTATATCAATACCATTGATTCCCATCCATAAATCTCCTTGTTCAGAAGCGTGAACACCAGTTCCTGTGTTAGAGTAAATTTTATAAAAAGTTTTTCCAGCTGGATAAGGCCCCACTGCATCTGCCAATTTTCTTTGAGACCAAAATCTATACAATGGTCCTTTAGCAGGATCGTTTGTAATAACTACAGCTCCTGAAGCATCTTTTTCTCCCATTTCGATAACAGGTCGTTTGTAATACCCATTAGAATCAGGTCTTGCTTGGTGACATCCAATACAAGTGTTGCTCGAAGCTACACCTCCAGTAGGAGAAGCGTTTAATTTAAAGGCTGGATTCGTTTTTTGAATTACTGCGGCAATATTTCTTAACCCATAATCGTTTCCGTCTTTTGTGAAATTAAAAGATCTGTGTGTTACCCCGTGACAACCTTCACAGGAGATAGAACCATAATTTGCATATCCTGTTGGGTTAGGTTTTCCATATTTTTTTACATCTATATAACCTTCTTGTGAGTGACATTCTGCACAAAAAGCTCTGTTGCTATTTAAAGAACCATCAGCATAAACAGTATTAGTACCATAAATATGTTTAGAGTAAGTTCCATCAGAATTTTTAACTCCAACAGCATGAACTGATAATCCATAAGCATCAATAATAGGTTTTTGATGATCTACAGAGTGGCACGATTCACATGAAGCCGTTCCAGAAACTCCGTCTGTCCCATCTGCACCTGCTGGGCCAGGAACAGGAATATAGTCATCGTGGGAACATCCTTGTAAGGCGAAAAAAAGAAGCCCCAAAACAACTAACATGGTTTGTTTAACTGTTTTCATAATTTTGATTGTTTTATTTGTTTTATTTTTTTTTTATTCTTAACATATTTTTAAGAATTATTTGTTGAGTAAATTTATTGGATATCTACTTCTAATAAAATGATATTTATCATATTTAGTAAAAAAAAAATACAATTTCATCTCTTTTATTCAATTACTTAAAAAGCAAATAGTTACGAACAAATATGTAATAATAAAAAGATACTATTTTCAAAAAAAAGTCAAAATAGTTTTTGAAAATTAAAAAAATAAAATATCATGAAACTGGTAAAACAAATGTTAAAATTAATGCAAAAAAAACTGCCAATAAGTGACAGTTTTAATTTACTAAGTAGAAAGTAATATTGATTAATCATGTTGCTTTCCTTCGACCACTCTAAAAATATGCAAAAGAGAGGGAAACAAAGCATCCATAGATTCCTGAGCTCCTTTGGTTGAACCCGGCAAAGTCATAATCAGTGTTTTGCCTTTCATTCCGGCAACACCTCGCGATAACATTGAAAAAGGAGTGCGATCTTGACCATAGTTACGAGCTGCTTCCATAATCCCGGGGATTTCTCTATCTAAAAGCGGTTTAATGGCTTCTGGTGAATTATCTCTTGGCGAAAGCCCTGTTCCTCCGGTTAAGATAATAAGGTCTATATTTTGAGTATATAATTCTAAAACTTTTTCTTGAATGCCAAAAGTATCATCCGAAATAATCGAATAATCACTAATTTCAACTTTACAGGATTCTAATTTTTGAATAATGGCTTTTCCTGCAAAGTCCGTTTTTTTGCCTGCCGAAATACTATCGGAACATACAATGACGGCCGCTTTCAAATCGGTGCGGAATTTATCAGTGAAATCAGATTTGCCTCCTTTTTTCTCCAACAATTTGATAGAATGTATTTCGATTCCTTTATCTATAGGTTTCAGCATATCATACATCGTCAGCGCTACGACCGAGGCGCCGTGCATGGCCTCTACCTCTACTCCTGTTTTGTAAATGGTATGCACTTCGATTTCGATACTAATTTCCAACTCGTTTATAGTATATCGAACCGCCGTAAATTCAACGGGAATGGGATGGCAATCCGGAATCATATCGCTGGTGCGTTTTACGGCAAAGAGTCCGGCGGTTTTGGCCATTTCGAAAACATCTCCTTTTGGAACAGTTTTATTGACAATAGCATCAATAGTTTCTTTTTTACTGACTTTTACAATGGCTTGCGCTTTGGCAATGCGAAGGGTGCTTGATTTGAATGTTATATTGACCATTTAGATTATAGGTTTAGATTTGATTTTCTTTCCAGACATACGAATCATCTTCAAAAATTTCTTTTCCCCAGATGGGTGTCATCGCTTTTATTTGTTCTACAATATCCTGACAAGCTTCGAAAGCTACTTTGCGGTGTTTGGATGAAACAAAGACAAACAGGCATATCTCGCCTGCTTTAACAACTCCAAGGCTGTGATAAATGTGCATACACACTAAATTGTATTTGGCAAAAGCTGCTTCGCGAATCTCGTGGAAAAGTTCGCCCGCCATTTCTTGATAGGCTTCGTAATTAATGGCAACCACAGTTTTATCATCAATTATGTCGCTTCGGACTTGTCCCAAAAAAATATCGTGTGCTCCAATATCGGTTTTTGTACTGTGTTTGGCAATGCTATTGGCAATAAAATCGGATGTTATTGGTCCATTTACAAATACATTATGTCGTTTTTTTTCTTTCATTATAAGTTGGTTTTTATCTTGATTTTTTCCAGTTTTCGATTCCTCCTGCTAAACTATAAGCCTTACAATCAGGAAATTTCTCTTTAAGTATTTTTATTGCATTTAGACTGCGTTGACCTGATTTGCAAAAAACCACTATTTTATTTTCTGTTGGAATGGTTGAAACCCAATTTTCAAATTCACTCAATGGGATTAATGTAAAAGGAAATTCGTCTACGAAAGGAAGTTCCCCTTTTTCACGAACATCGATTATGGTGATTTTTTCTTTTGTTCTAAGACTGTCAAATTCATCCACAGAAAGGGTTGCAACATCTAAATTGGAGTTGCAAAACCAATTGTAATCATAATTCAAAAAGGCTGTTTTGTTTTTTGGATAATCAATAGAAGAATTTGCATTTGCAACAATTTCAAAATCGTAAAAGGTATTTTCTAAGGCGTTATACGAAATTATTTTATTAGCCAATGGTTTGCCAATACCTGTAATGATTTTCAAAGCTTCGGTGGCTTGCATTGTTCCAATTATTCCTGGAATTACACCCAAAACACCTACTTCATTACACGAAATTGCAGATGCCAAATCGGGTGGTTTTTGAAATAAATCACGGTAATTGGTTTTACTTTTTGTCGTTTCATCTGCCAAATTAAAAACCCCTATTTGACCTTCAAAACGCAAAACAGCGCCATAAATCAGAGGTTTGTCAAGAAGTACACAAGCATCATTAATAAGGTAGCGTGTGGCGAAATTATCGGAACCATCTATAATTAAATCGTAGTTTTCCAGAATTTCAAGCGCATTTTTATTGGTAATTTGAACATTATAGGATTCCATTTTAATTTCTGGATTGAGTGCTTCTAATTTTTTGGCTGCCGTGATTGCTTTTGATTGACCAATATCATCAACTGTATAGAGAATTTGACGTTGTAGATTTGACATTTCGATTATATCAAAATCGACAATCCCAATCGTTCCCACTCCAGCGGCAACAAGGTATTGCAAGGCAGGACTACCCAAACCACCTGCGCCAATAATCAGCACTTTTGCTTTTGCAATTTTGTCCTGACCCATTTGCCCAATTTCCTTGAGTTGAATTTGTCGTTGGTATCTATTATTATCTAAATTCATATCATTAAATATTATCCTCCCGAAAATGGTGGAAGCAGCGCAATTGTATCTTTATCAGTGATTGCGGTATTCTCTTGAATCACTTTTTTGTTTACGGCAATCGAATAGTTTGTTTTTACCAAAGCAGGGAATTGTTCCTCCAAGTTTTTTATCAAAATATTGGTGTCTTTTATTCCAGTCATTTTCCAAGTTGATTTGCCTGTAATTTCGGCAATTTGTCCAAAGGCAAGTAGGTTTATTTCCATTTTAAATTCGGTTTAATGCGTTGTTAAAATCTTCCTTAGTATTGATGTTTTTAAAAAAAGAGGCTGCGAAAATTTCGTTGTTTTCAATTGGAATAATTTTCAACTTGAAGTACGAAACCATTTCTTGTAATTTCACCTTTTTTTGATGAATGAGTTGCACCCAAACGGCTTCGCAATCTTTAGCATATAGTCCAAATAAGGGTTCTAATTTTCCTTGATTTTCCAATAAAACAATTTGGTTTTCATCCGCATTCTTTACTATAAATGCAATCGCTTCTTGAGTTACAAAAGGCATATCGCAGCTCACCATAAAATTCAATTTGGCTTCCGAATGATCTAAAGCAGTATAAATGCCGCCAGCAGGTCCAATATCTTTGATCAAATCGGGAATAACTTCCAATCCAAATTTTTCGTATTCGGGATTATTAGAAACAATAACTAATTTGTCAAAAATGGGCTGCATTTGCTCGATAACATATTGAATCATTGCCTTTTCTTCAAAGAGAAGTAAGCCTTTATCAGCGCCCATTCTGGAGCTTTTGCCACCAGCCAAAATATATCCGTTTGTGTTTTTTATTTTGGTATCCATCATCAGGTAAAAATTAATTTTATGGAAGCGAGAAGCAATACCACTGCCAATATTTTGTTCAAAAAGGCATTATTAAATTTTTTGGCACCAAAATAAGAACCTGCAATTCCACCTATCAATGCCAGGCCAATCATCCATCCCATTTCTGTTTTAAATTCGAAACCTTTGGTAAAAAGTCCTGCAAAACCAGCAATGGAGTTGACAAAAATGAACAAGGCCGAAACTGCGGCCGTTTTTTTCATATCGGCCCAATGCATCAGTAAAATGATTGGGCTTAAAATAATGCCGCCGCCTATTCCTATCATTCCTGAAAACAAGCCGATGATTGCTCCAATCAAAAGTGCAAGGAAGACGTTTTGTTTCACATCGAATGTTGCCGTTTTGAATTGAATCCCCAATAATCTTACTACCGAAAAAAGTAAAAGTACCGCTAGTATTTTTTTATACAATCCCACATCGACAGTAATCATTCCACCGATAAAAGCCGCTGGAAAAGAAGCCAAAGCATAAGGCCAAAACAAATTCCATTTGAAAAAACCAGCACGATAATATTGAACAAATGCTATTAAGGAAACAAAAATATTGAGCAACAAAGCCGTAGGCCGCATGGTTTCCGGAGCAAATGAAAAGAAGGCCATTAACGCCAAATAGCCACTTGCTCCGCCGTGTCCCACCGAAGAGTAGAGAAAAGCAACGAGCACCAACAACACATAAAATAGAATCTCTAAGTACATCTTTTAAATAGTTTTGCAGATTTGTTCCTTAAATTCTTCGAAAGCAGCATTTAATTTGATGTAACACGCAATCAGCTCCTCACCTTCTTTTGTAACCACAGTACCGCCACCACTAGAACCACCCGTGTTTTTTAATACCAAAGGAGCGTCTGAAATAGCGTTCATTTTTTTGATCATTTCCCAAGCGTGTCGGTAGGAAATTTGCATTTCAGTTGCCGCTGCTTTGATAGAACCCGTTTCTTTGATTTTTTCTAACAATTGTTTTTTGCCCATTCCCATCAAATGACCTTTGTCGTTTTCTATCGAAAGATGTCCTTTGATTATTAAATTTTTCATATTTTAAATTTAAAATAGTAATTCTATTCAGCCAATCAATAATTTTCAATTTCCTCCAGCTTTAGCTGGAGGAATTAGGTAATAAATACGCATTGGCTTTAGCCAAAAACAATGCTATTTTGGCTAAAGCCATATTAATCGTCAAAATTTTATTCCTCCAGCTAAAGCTGGAGGCTATTGATGTTTACGAAAGAAGGTACAAAATCTTTACAAAATCATTCGAACATTGACTAAATCTCCTTTTTGGAAAACCTCTTTATCTTCATCAAATGTTATCAAGCAATCCGCCACAGCAAAAGAATTCAGCTTGTAACTCTCTTGATTGTTCAAAACCGTCACGTCTCGTTCTCCTATTTTTCCTTTCAGAAAAAAAGTCAATCCCGCTTTTTTATTAAAATCTTCTGCCAATGGAAGCAACATCGTTTTGAAATATTCTTTCTGTGTAAAATTGCTGATAGCTTGAGCCACATATTCATAAAAACAGCTCATCACCGCCGCAGGATTTCCTGGCAAAGCAAATACCAAAGTTTGGTTGTGACGCCCAAAATAAAAGGGTTTTCCTGGCTTTTGTTTGATTTTATGGAATATTTTTTGCACCCCACATTTCTCTAATGAAGCGGGAACCAAATCATAATCGCCCACCGAAACACCGCCAGTAAGAATCAAAATATCGGAAGTTAATTGATTGGAAATGGCTTGTTCAATTTCTGCCTCAACATCATCGACAACTTCCACAGAAACTGGATTTATGCCTAATTGTTGCAATGCCGCAATTAAACCAATAGAGTTGGATTCGAAAATTTTTCCTTCGGTAATCGTGTCTTCGGCTTTTGCCAATTCTTTGCCCGTTACTATAATACTAACAGTTGGTTTCGAAAAAACATTTACTTTGTTGATTCCAATTCCAGCTAAAAATGAAATGGCAACTGGGGACAATAACTGTCTTTCTTGGAGTGCTAATTCTCCCTTTTTAGTTTGTGAACCTTGAGGTCGAACATTGGCGCCTTTGACCAAAAAAGTATCAAGAATTTCAATGGTGTTTCCATCGCGATTGATTTTTTCCTGCATCACCACAGTATCAGTTCCCGGTGGAATTGGGGCACCTGTGAAAATCCGTACCGCTTGATTGGCAAGGACTTCTAAATTGGAATAATTACCAGTTTGTATTTCGCCAATAACTGTTAAATTGCTTTTTTTGTCCCAGTTTTCATAGGAAAAAGCATAACCATCCATAGCCGATTGATGAAAGGGTGGTGTGTCCATAACTGCATAAATAGGTTCCGCCAAAATACTTCCATTGGCTTCGAGCAAGGATACCATTTTTACTTTTAAAGAACAGCAATTTTCGTCGATTAGCTGTTTTGCTTCTTTTACATTTATCATTTTTATATTTATTTCCGATATGCCAAAAAAGGAATAACGGTGTTTAAAAAAAAGGTTTATCCTCCTATGTTTATCCTCCTATGTTTATCATACTTCTGTTGTCAATTTTTGCAGCGTCAATATTTTTATAATCGCCTTCAAATTGTCCGCCCAAAGCTTCGGCTTTACTTGCTACACATTGTTTTATTATAGGTACAATATCTTCTGAATTTCGTAATGCGGTCAAAATATCGGCTTCGCCTTTTGAAAACAAACAATTTTTCATTTTACCATCGGCGGTGAGTCGCATTCGGTTACAATTCCCGCAAAACGGAGCGCTCATTGTACTGATAACTGCAAAAGTCCCTTCGTGACCAAAGGGTTTGAATTTTTTGGCGGTTTCATTCAAGCCATCTTTCATTCGGATGAAACTGTATTTTGTGGCTGCTACATCCAAAATTTCCTGATAACTAAACACTTTCTGAGTGTTCCATTGGTTTTTATCGAAAGGCATAAACTCAATAAAACGAACGTGAACTGCTTGCTTTTTTGTCCATTCAATAAAATCAAGAATTTCATTATCATTAAAATCACGCATCACAACCGTATTTATTTTTACGTGAAACCCTTCGTCGATAAGTTGTTGAATGTTGTTCCAAACTTTATCGAAAACATTGCGTTTGGTAATCTTAAAAAACTGGTCTTTATCGAGTGTATCCAAACTTACATTAATGGATTTTATTCCTGCTTTTTTAAAAACGTCAATAAAATCATTGGTTCGCAAACCGTTTGTGGTTAAAGTAAGTTCTATTGGATATTTGGAAAGTGCCAATAAAATTTCTGCAACATCTTTTCTAACCAAAGGTTCTCCTCCGGTAAGGCGTATTTTTTTGACTCCTAATTTCACAAATTCTCGGGCGATAGCATCTATTTCATCCACCGTCATCAACTTTGAAGAAGGCATAAACGAGGTATTTTCGTCTGGAATGCAATACTGACATCTGAAATTACAAACATCGGTAAGTGAAATCCGAAGGTAATCGTGTGCTCTTCCAAAATTATCTTTCAACATAATTAATTTTTTTTCTGTTTTTTGCCTATTAGTTAGGCTTCGCAACATTTTGTACGTGAAATATTTCGATTCCAAATTTAAGCTTTTCTATTTAAATTCTTCAGGAGTATTGCTATAATTTAGACATTTTTTTGTTGATTTTTACCAAATTGCATCAAAAGTATTCTTCGGTTCAACTATTTGATAATTTCAGCCTACTCTACTCAAAAAAAACCACGAATTAAATAAATTCACATTTCATAGATTAGTTAATTTCTAAAATAGTTTGTGGGAATTTATATAATTCGTGGCAACAACAAATAACAAAAAAAATTAAATCAACTAAGCATTTTATTTCATACTAAGTTTACCTAGATAATCCCATTCGGCATAAGCTCCTTTGTAGTTTTTTACGTTTTTGAAACCTAAAACATTGGTCATATACGTATAAAGTGTTGCTCCTTTTATACCTGTTTTGCAATAAAGCAAATACGTTTTTTCGGGAGAAAGTTCGATTCCTGCTAATTTTTTAAATTCATCTGGAGAAATAAAGACATTGGTTCCTGTTTTTACCAAACTTTCATAAGGGATGTTTATCGCTCCTTTTATGTGTCCATTACTGTAGGTGCTCTTTTCATTTCTTACACCATTGAATTCATCTGGCGTGCGAGCATCAATGATTACCACATTAGGATTGCCAATTGCTGATTCAACATAAGCTGCATCGGCATTGATTTCAGGAACTAAATTCACAGTAAACGTTTTTGCTTTTACGGCAGGCACTTCAGAAGTCAGTTTTACTCGTGCATCTCTGAAGGCATTCATTTCTTTGTGTAAAACTTTCACATCTTTGGCACCTAAATATTTAAAAATCCAATACACCAAAGTTGCGTATTTTTGAGTTCCTTCGTCATACACTACGATAGTATCTTCGTTTGAAACACCTTTGTTTCCAAGAATTTTAGCCACATCTTCTAATGGTAACATGGTTCCGTCAATTTTTGGCTCTTTTTCATTTAGAATAACATAAGGAATATTGATGGCTCCTTCGATATGAGATTGAGCATACAATTTATCTTTGCTGGCATCAACAACTACCAAACTAGGTTTTTCTTTTTGCAAAGCGATAAATTCTTTGGCTGTGATAAGGTCTTGGGCAAAAGCGTTGCTCAGACATAAAATAGTTATCAATAAGGAACTGAATAATTTTGTTGCATTCATAGCATTCTATTTTTTAAGTTTTAAAAAAATGTGAGTACTATTAGCTTATAATACTCACATCATAATTTTAGAGTTATTTAATTACGATTTGCATTTGAATTTGCAAAACATCTTGGTATGGAGTTCCGTAAGGAATTGCAGCATCAGCATAATTATATTGATAGTTTACTTGCAATCTGGTCCATTCATTGAAGAAATAATTTATTCCTGTAGTCCATCTTATTGCTGTATTCCCACTGATGCTGTTATCGGGATCGTAAGTTTCATATTTTACTACTGGTTCCAATTTCCATTTTGTTTTGTATAAAGCAGTAAAATAATATCCACTTCTATCGACTGAGCCTTCTAAAGTTGTGACTTCACCACCGCAACCTCCACCTGTAGTATAAGAACCTTCATCTGTTCCTTGAATATATTCGCCTTGAAAAGTAAAATTTTTGTATTTTACTAAAGCATCAAAACCCAATCTGGTACGGCAATCAGGCTCTGTAGCTGTAGTAGAAACTGGGGTGAATTTTCCAGTTTGATAACTTCCTCCTAAAGTGACGTATTTACTTGGCGTAAAAGTTAATCTGGAAATGTAAGTCATATAATTATCGTTCAAAGGTTTGTATTCAATATCGTCACCAATCACATCTCTACCTTCGCCGTTCATTATTGCAAATTGGTAACCTATTACGTTTTTCACTCCTTCTCCCATTTTTATTTTATCGCCCGTTCCTCCTAAGATAGTTATCCCCATATCTCGGATAGGCCCAGCCAATTCATTTACGACCATAGAACGATCTATGGTATATAATTTATGACAACCTTGTACTTGTTCCGCTCCAAAAGGACTTTTAAATTGCCCCACAGCTGCTTTAAAATATTCGCCATAACGATCATAAGAAACATAAGCATCACAGATTCCGAATCCAGCTGCAGGAGCGAACTCCATAATGAAGTAATACGAAAAATCATAAGGAATATTTCCCATCACGCCTAGTCTTGCTCGGTTAAAAAAGTAGCCATTCGTGTCTAAACTAGATGTTCTATCGCCATTTACACCCGTATAAGTGTGCTCGTATTGCGGTTGAATAAATCCCCATAATTTGATGCCATCTCCTTCTCCAGGACTTTCGCAACCTTGTGAATAACTCATTTGAAATGCAAACGCGATTGCAAAAAATAGTATTGTTTTAATTGATTTCATAATACTGTATTTATTTAGTTGTAATAATTTTCGAAAAATAATTTCAAGGACTATTACATTTTTGGGTTTGATTATTTGATTAAATGTTTTTAAGATTAAATAGGAGAAACATAGGTTCCATCGGTTTTATAATACCCAAAGTTGTTGTTCCAAGCACTTAAATCTCCTTGCCAAGTTGATTTTCTAATGGCAACTGAACCATTTTTCATAGTATCCCAAATAATTCCGTTGGCGCCAAAACTTAAACTTTTAGCATTGTCAAAACCTACAACATTCAACCAAGCTGAGGTAATCGAAGAGGTTTGACCAGTGTAACAATAGGTTACCAATGTTGTAGCGGCAGGATTAAATTTGTTCAATCCATCTATTGTCAACCCGTCGGCTACATCAATTCTGTAAGCACTGGTGATATGACCATACGTATCCCAATCCGCTTGACCCCATTTATTATTGATGAAATAATTGGTTGGATTTGCTAAAACATCGGTTTTAGAAACTGTCCAAGCTGTATTGGCTAAAGCAATGGCGATACGAGCTTGAAGGATTTCGGCTCCTGTAGTTTTTCCTGTAGTTAAAACTGGGGATTTAAATGAAGAAACTGCTGCTGGCGCACCTGTAGTAACCCAATTAGCATGATTTAATTGTGCTGCATTTGAAGTCCATTTTGCTTGGAAAGCAGAATGCCATCCCGCCATTCCCCATTTTAAAACATGTGATGTATAACCACTCAATCTCAAAAAAGCTACGGCACGAGCCGCTGTTTGACCGGTGTAACAAACTACCAAAATAGGTTTTGCTCCAGCATTAGGCGCAGCAGTCAATACATTGGCCAAGGGAACATTTACAGCTCCTTTTATATGTCCATTGTCAAAATCTACGGCAGTACGAATATCCATGACATAATAATCAGGAACAGAATAGTCTGTAACGTTAACGTTTATGGCAGATGCGGCTTTTACCCAAGTGGCATCAACTACATTGGCAAAATCCTTTCCAGTATCTTTCATATACTTAGTTAAAATAGCATATTCATCGACGCTGGCTTCTTCGTATTCTCTACAACTTGTTACTACAAATAGTGGTACGATTACCGCTATTAATAAAATTGAAATTCTTTTTTTCATGATTCTTAGAAATTAGTTTAATTATTAATAAACTGTTGGTTATTTTGGTCATTGCGTAAAACAGATGTGTTTTAACAACTCAAATTTCCGAAATATTTAAAAAAATTAATTACTAAGAATGATGGAATAAAACAGTTTTTTAGCTTATATTTATCACTTCAAAAGTTGATAAATATCAACTTTTAATATCTTATTTTTTGTACTATAAAATTGTAGAAATATGTTATTAGATTGCTTAAAAGATATCAAACATAATCACGCATTTAACTTGTTAAGTGAATCCGATGCAGCCATTTTGGATAAAAACAAAAAGACACTGTTTTATAAAAAAAATGATATTATTCTCAAACAAGGAACAATTGCCAATAGTATCGTTTTTAGCAAAACTGGTTTTTTTAAATTGGGGATGGAAGGCAATCAAAAAAACATCATCCTAATTCTTAAAGGCAATCAAACTTTTCTGGGATTGTCGAGTTTATTTTGCGAAGAAAAAGTTTATTTATACACCGTTACCGCCACCGAAGATTGCGAAGTGGACATTTATGATAATGCCTCATTCAAAGAAGTATTGAATAGAAATGTGGCGTTCTCTAACGAAATTATCAAATTCCTGAATCATAATTCTTCTCGTATTTTTAAGCGTTTTATGAATATGATGGAGAAAAATTCTCGGGGAAAAGTGGCTTTTATGTTGGTTTGTATGGCCAATAGTGTTTATTTCAATAACGAATACACGATGTCACTCAGCCGTCAAGATATGGCTGATTTTTTAGGTCTTTCTATGGAAAATGTGATTCGAATTATAAAGGAGTTAGAAAATGACGGTTTAATCGAAGTCAATGGCAAGTCTATCAAGTTAGTCAACATCGATAGTTTACACAAAGTTTGTGAATTTGGTTAATGTTCTAAGGAATAAAAGGGTATTCGCGTTTATAATTTTTCAAACACAAATTACACGAATTAACACATTGTATTGATTTTTAAAATTGAATTATCACTAATTTTTTCCAGTTTTATGAATTTGTGTTATTTTTATATTTTTCTCTTCGTGTAAATTTGTGGAATTCGTGTAAACCTTTTTAAAAGTAAATTCAGTAAGGAATAACGCAGGCTTTTTTTCTGGTTTTCAACATCTTTTGATAATCCCCATTCGTTAGTCGTTTCAAAAAATTGTCGTCTTTTTGATGGCAATGAATACAAGCTCCTACTTCCAGCATTTTCTTTTGCTCCGTCAAATCCAAAGGGAAGAAATAATCGTGTGAGGAATACGTGGTTTTTTTATTTACCTCTTTCAAAAAACCTATCCAAGCATCCTGCGGCAATCCATCTTGAGGAGCATTAGCATAATAAGAAGTAAATTCCCAACGAGCCGTTTTTGAATTAACAACATAATTTAATGTACCTTTTCCAAAACCCAAAGCTTGGGAATTGATATGACAAGAAGTACAATTTCGGGTTGATTTGGTAGTCGTGTGAGCGGCATTTGGCGCATACCATCTCACAAACTTTTGGTCTTTCCCACTTTTATTTCCTTTAAAACTGGATTTATCCAAAGTCATAATCATACCCGGAATGGCGGGAACAAACTCTTTGGAATTTCCTGTTTTTTTCACTCCAATTGTAGGTGGTGCATAACCAAATTCCGCCACGTGTTCTATCCATTTTCCTAAGGTTTTATCGGCATTGATAATTCGCGGATCATAATCGGTGTGGCAGCCAATGCAAGTCGGTGCCCAAGCCGTATGACACATACTGCAAGAAACTTTTTGATGTACCATATCTCGTTTGCAAGACGGTTTTATTTGAAGTTCTTTTTTGCTGATTTTAGAAACTAAAAAAGCATTTCCTTTGGCATCTTTGTAGGTGTTTACCAATGGAATCGATCCTTTTTGGGTCACCAAAAAACTATTTGCCGAATGTTTATAACCCCTTAAAGCATAATCGAATGCTGAGATATAATCCATTTGCAAAGGTTTCGTTTGAATTGGTTTTCCTTGTGTATGACAATCTTCGCAACTTATTTTTATGGCATCGGCTTCGTGTTTATAGGTTTTGCCATCACCCATAATTTCTTGCGAAATATGACAATCGATACAAAGCATTCCAGATTTGTGATGCACATCGGCTGTAGTTTTTTCGAACACTCTTCCATCCATTAAAAGCCGATGATTTTTGCTGTTTTTGACATCTTTTGGTTTGAGCAAAGTTTCACTCCAACCTTCATAATTGGTGGCAATTCGTCCCGACCGGCTGTGGCAACCAAAACATTTGGTGTTGTCAACATTAAGATTGATTTGCGGATGAATTTGGTCTTTGATATTGGGTTTTGTGCCTGCATCATAATTCAAATGGCAAGCCAAACAACCTCCGCCACGGGATTTTTCGTCAATGGCTCCGTAATGCTTTTTTTCGTTACCCAAATGACAAGTAGCGCATTTGTTTTTCAGGTGCATATCAGCAGCTGATTGTCCTAAATGGGTTATGTGAAATAGGGAATCGTTGGGTTTTAATTCGTCGAAAAGATATTTATCCACGCTGATAATTCCTGAATTGGTTGTCATCAACGATTTTTGAACGCGGTGGAGTTCTTTGGAATGACAATTGGCCGTAGCACAAGTTTGGGAAGCATTTTGAAAATTTCCCGGAATCAGTACCATTCCTTTATGCGCAATAGTTTTGTCTTTAGAATGAATATTTCCCAAATGACAGGAAGCACAACCAATAGTTTTAGGATTGTGATACGAGCTAAAACCCGTCATTTCACTATGGCAAGACAAGCAAGATTCTTTGTTATCGATAGCCCGATAATCATCGTTTGACTGCTTACAACTTATTAGCTGTAAAGCAATTAAAAACAATATAACGACAAAGAATGTTTTGTTTGAAATCAAAATAGAGTTGGATTTATATCAAAAATAGTCAATAAATTACAACCATTTATCATTTAAAAACTCGCAGTTAACAACCTTCATCAGTTGCAGCTTCCGATTTAACGGGTTTTACTATAACTTTTGGTTTAGAGACAGTTGGCTTAGCAACAGTCGTATTTACTTTATTACTGGATTTATTGGCATCGGAGATAAATTTTGCAAAATCTACCACGGCAGTTTCATCGTTGAATTTAGATTTATTTGCTGCTATTTCAGTCCAATTTCCCGCTTTCAAATCATCGTAACCAACGGCTAAATAGCTGATGTTTTCGATACCCATTTGTTTCAAAATCATAAAAGGCACATTCGCTTCGGAGGCAGAACCACCATACAAAATTGCTTTTTTATTCGTTTCCTTCAGAGCCAGAAAAAATTCCATATTTGAATCGTCCATTAGATTGACTTTATAAATATTTTTGGCTTCGGGTAAATGTCCTTTGGCAAAATCAAACTGGCTTCTAACATCGACTAGAATGATGGATTTATCTTTGTTTAAAATAGCATTGGCTACCGTTTGTGGCGAAACTTGAAAACTGGCGACTTTGATTTTAGTAAGTTCTTTATTTAAAGGCGTTTTAAAAGTGTATTTATCCGTTTTTAAAAATATAAAACTAAGAACTAACACAATAAGTGCCGCAATAACTCCAAAGGTAACCCAATTGGTTTTGGTGAATTCTGAAGTATCATTTATAGGTTTTGTGTCCATTTTGATTCGGTTAATTTTGTTAATTTCATTTCAATTTATTGAAAATATTTTCCCGCTAACATCCTTCGTCTCCGCCTTCTGCTTTTTTGGGAACTACTACTTTCGGAGCAGCTTTTACCGCTGGTTTTACAACGGGTTTTAATCCTGTGGCAATAGTATTGCTTTTCAAATTCTCTCCACCTTTAGGAATGAATTCATCAGGATTGGGTAATCCTAAATGTGCTCCAACCGCTTTGCGATAGCTATAATTTTCGAAGGCTTCTTTAGGATCGGTTTCCAAAGGTTTTGGCGGATTTAAGTACAATTGATAAAATTGGTTCAAACCACCATTGAGGACTTTCAGGTTTTTGATGCCTGCTCTTCGCAAAATCATCCAAACTTGGTCGGGAACAATAGTCCCATTGGAAAACAAGACCACATTATAGGCTTCTGAATCGAAAACGGCTTGATTTTCTTCGGTTAATATTTTTTCGTACGGAATGTTAATCGCTCCTGGAAGCGTGAATTTTTCATACTGAACAGCATCTCTTAAATCTACCAAAAGATAGGAAGGATCTTGACCAATAATGACTTTGGCTAACTCATCGGGTTGAATAAACCGATTGTCATTGACCGATTCCAACAATAAATTATTGGGTGTAACTCCAGTATATTTAGCTGATTTTAGGCTTTTTTGATTTCTTTTGGCATCAATAGAATTGCTTTTATCGGGCAAAAAAGACAAGACAATAGACAATACAATTGGGACTATGGCTAAAAAAATATATCTCTTTTTCATTTTAAATTTTAATTGTACTATTAATACTCCACACTTTTAATGCGTTTACGAATAAGCATCGTGGCATAAAAGGCTATTATGGCAATAATCGAAATACCAACAGTAAACCAATACGGATTAATATTGAAATATTCCGGCACGGTCACATCGCCTAAATTACTTGAATTATAAAAATTTTCGAACAAAGGAAACATTTCAGAAAACACAAATACGCCGAGAATTATCCCGCCAAAAAACACGTATCCGTCTAGTTTCCCAATTCCGATTGCGGTAATGCAGGTTCCCGGACAAAATCCGCCTGTTACAAAACCCATTCCCATAATGAGTCCGCCAACAACAATTGGCCAAACTCTGGCTGGCAAACCGTCTAAGGCTGCCATATCAATCCATCCAAAGTAATCCATAAAAAGCAATCCGATGGATGCTGTGATTGCTGCGGTAAAAAACACTCGCAAAACAGCAAAATCGTATCCATAAAAAACGCCTACCAATTTTCGAGAAGAAGAGAATCCGGATGATTCCAAAACGAATCCAAAGGCCATTCCCGTAATGATGGCAATAATATTATTCCATTGATCTGATAGTATTTCTGGTATTAAAGGTCCCATAAGTTTAAAAAGTTAGAGGTTAGAGGTTAGAAGTTGATTAAAGCCATAATTTTCTAAAGAAATAGGCAAACAGAAAAGCACCTCCAAAAATGGAAAGCATCGCGATATAACCTCCCAAAGACAAAACTGTCATTCCGCTCAGGGCCGCTCCACTGGTGCATCCTTTGGCGAATTGCGCTCCAAAACCAAATAAAGCACCGCCCAATAAAGCAAACCACAAACGCTTTCTTGGAGTGATTTTTGGTGAATGTTGCACTCTAAAAAATACCCTTCCCGATAACGAACCCGAAATAAAAGCTCCTGCAACAACGCCAATTACCTCAAAAACCAACCAATTGTTAATGGGAACTTTCCCTCCTAAAAACTGATCGGCATAATAGGCATTATTTTCTGTGTGTGTTGGTGCCACGGTGTGGACGGTTTGCGTCACAATCGCTTTGGCCGCTCCCGATGCTCCCAATCCTCTTCCAGTAAAAAAGAAAGTTATTATCAATATGAGTCCTAATAGAAATCCGCCGAGATAAGGATTCCAATAAATGTGTTGTTTATCTGATTTTATATCCATCATTTTCAACTTTAAAAATTAATAAAGAATACGTGTTATTTGCCCCGCTTCGACCATCAAAACCCTGAAAATAAGTCCGCTTACAATAATTAAAATAGCAGGAACAACCACAGGAACTTTATAACCCATTAATTCGAAAACCTCTAAAACCAAAGGCAATAGCAAGCCCAAAGCCACGAAGAATCCAAAAAACAGCGTCGTCAAATCGCCTCCTACCAATATTTTAACGGCTTCGACCTGCATTTCGTTTCCAGCATAATACCCCATTATCAAGTGGATGATTAAACCCAATTCGATAACGATTAACAGGACATCAATTTTGCTGAACAAATGTCTTTCTTGTGCAGATTTGGCAAACAGAATAATGGTTGCTGCCGCTGTTGAAAGTCCGGAAACCAAGAATAATGGCCCTAAAATGGCATTATTCCAAAGCGGACGTGCATTGAACGCCGAAAGTAAAATACCGGTGTAAATTCCCAAAATTATGGTCAATGGAATCAAAGCCAAAGCCATCTGTTTTTTGTATTTCAAACAAAAATCTTCCACCTTAAATAAAAAAGGAAGTTTGGTGTAATTCAGTTTTGGAAACAACTTTCTCAAATCGGAAAAAATCCAAAGAATAGAAAGTGGCGTTACAATTAGCAAAACCCAAGCTCCCCAAGACATTGGCGATTCCAAACGAATTGTAGTGTACAATTTCCAAGAATACAAAGGATTTCCTAAATCGATTATCAAGGCAAACAATCCAATTGCCAAAGCAAAAGGCACAATAAGTGGCGCCCATTTGGCGGCCCCTTTTAGTTCTTCGTCTTTATTTAAAAGGTGGGTAAAGGCCGAAAACAATAGGATTCCTGCCGATAATCCTCCCAAAAATAAATATAAAGAAATGGGGAATTCCCAAATTGCTAAATGAGGATCTATATGAGGAATATTTCTACCGCTGATGAAAACTTCTTCTTTCATTTTGTATGAGTTATAATCAAAGACGAATCTTTGGATTTAAATTAAATAATAAACATTGGGTGATGTTCCGGCTTCTTTGGCCAAGACTTTGTATTTCCTTTCGGCTAATAATTGGGCAACTTTACTATTGGAATCATCCAAATCGCCAAAATACATACAGTTCGTAGGACAAACCGAAACACAGGCTGGGTCTTGTCCTTTTTTTACTCTATGAACACAAAACGTACATTTATCCACTATTCCCAAATCGGGATGTCTGTATCGGGCATCGTAAGGACAAGATTCGATACAGGCTCCGCAGCCAATACACAAATCTCTATCCACCAAAACAATTCCACCTTCTATAATGTGGCTGGCTTCGGTAGGGCAAGTTCTCACACAAGGCGCGTTGTCGCAATGATTGCAGCGTTCTGACCTTAATTCTATATCCACTTCGGGATAGGTTCCATTTACCGATTCGGTAACCCAATCCCTGCAATATCCCGTTGGAACATCATTTTCTGTTTGACAAGCCACTACACAGTCGCTACATCCTACGCATTTGAGCGTATCTATGACCATTACATATCTCATACCGTTTCAGTTTCTTTAGGGTCTTTCGTTAAAATTGTTACAAAATTTCCTCTCATTCCAGTACCTCCCATCAAAGGATCTACCATCAATTTGGTAATCATCTCGGTATCGTTGACCCCTTTACCATAAGAGCGTTTCATTTCTGGATTTTTTTGTCCAAATCCGTGTACCATATAAACCGAATCCCAACGAATTCGCTCTGTAAGACGCACTTTTATAGGAAACGAAGAAACCACATCATCTTGATTTTTCAACCAAACGGGCTGTCCTGATTTGAGGTTCCAAATTTTACCCACTTTTGGATTGACCCATAATGCATTTTCACTTCTCAAATCATTCAAATTTGGGCTGTTTACCGTTTTGCTAAAGGTGTGCATCGGTGCGCGACCATAATTTAATCGAAAATAATCTTTGGGTGGTTGTTCGTGAGCGGTGTAAACTGGCATTGGATCTAGACCAACGTCTTTCAGTTTTTGCGAATACAATTCGATTTTACCGGAATCGGTTTTAAAAATATGGTCTGCTCCATCTTCGATATACAATGGATTTCCAGATCTTGGAAGATTTTTGACTCCAATGTGTTTCATTTCTTCCAATGAAGTTCCCATTTGCTTGAATTGCCAATCTAATATATCGGTATAATCATTGAATTTATAATAGTCCGCTAGACCTAATTTTAAACCTATTTGCTTGCCAATCCACCAACCCGGTTTGGATTCCCAACGAGGAGCTGCAGCCGGCATTCTCAAAGCGATGGAAGGCGTTCTAGCATCCGAATTTCGAAGATCGTCGTATCGTTCTAAATACGAACACTCGGGTAAAACCACATCGGCATAACCCGTAATTTCTACAGGATAAATATCAATAACTACCAAAAACTCCAAGGCTTCGATAGCTTTCATCATCAAGTTTTTCTCGGTTGGAACAGATTGCGTCAAATTCGTTCCTGCCACCATCCAAGCTTTCACTTGGTGTGGTGTATTTTCGCCAGGAATAGAAGCCCGAATCACTTCATTGGTCACTCCTTGATTCGCAAAAGGCAAATTGACATTTAAATCTTTGGCTTTCCAAGCTGGTTCAGGATATTCTGGATGTGGGAATTTTGGAACTGCCGCTTTTTCATTAAAATAAAAACCACCTCTACGTCCCCAAGTGCCTAAAAGCGCATTCAAAATACCAATGGCTCGGGTACGTTGGGTATCATCACCATACCAAGTGGAATGTCTTCCGGGATGAATTAAGGTTGCTGGAGCGGCTTTTGCCATTTCACGAGCGGAATCCCGAATCATTTTGGGCGTCAAATCGGTGATGCTGTACGCCCATTCTGGGGTAAATTGGCGAACGTGTTCTTTGAGTTCGTCAAATCCAGTGGTGTATTTGGCTACGTATTCTTTGTCGTATAAATCTTCAAAAATAATGACATTCATCCAAGCCAATAGCAAAGCCATATCGGTCGCAGGACGAATAGGCAACCAATATTTCGATTTACTGGCAACTGTTGAAAGACGTGGATCAACCGTAATAATAGTTACACCTTTATCGATGGCTTCTGAAACTTCCTGCACTTGCGTATTGTGCATATTTTCGCCAATATGGGAACCAATAAATACCAAACATTTGGAATCCCGCATATCGGTAGATTCGGGCGAACCGCAACTTTCTCCAAAAGTCAATTTCAATCCTTCGTCACGAGGGCCACGACATTGGGCAAAAGCGGGTTCGGCAACAGTGTCCGACCCGTAAGAGCTAAAAAGATGCTCCAAATGACTACCAATTGCTCCGTGTTTAAGCAATGCAAAACTTTCGGCTCCATATTTGGTTTTGATGTCGTTCATTTTGCTGGCTACCAAAGAAATGGCTTCTTCCCAAGAGGCTTCGCGAAATACAGATTTTTCTCCTTTTTTGGATACTCTGATTAGTGGTGTTTTGAGTCGGTCGTCATCGAAATGCATTCCCAAACCTCCAGTTCCGCGAGTACATAATCTCCCTTTACTGTGTGTATCAATGTCGTTACCAATAATTTTTTTGATTGTTCCCTTTTCGTCCACATAAGTCCAGCCGGCACATTTCCAAAAGCAAACATCACAATAGGTAGGAAATCGTTTTAAATCGGGGCGGTCATAATTGAAATCTTCTTTGTTCCCACCAAAAACATCAACTGAATAAAGCGAACCTGCAACAGCAGCTGCACCTGCTCCCCACATTGAAATTTTAATAAAATCCCTTCTTGATGAATTCATAATTAATTTTTTGATTTTTTTATGAATTTGTACTAATTCGAATGTATTATACCTTAAAACTATTCAAATTGTAAAAATTACTATTCCATTTCTCTGTAAATTTAATTATATCGAGATTTCATTTATATGACATTTATCATATTCAATATCCATCCTATTTTTCCTCTTTTTGGTGGATAAAATAGTGTTCCAAGCAAAAAATAAACGTAACAAAAGTTACATAACCCTCTTTTTTTTGAGCATAATACCCAAAATATTACCAAAAAAAAGTGTTTTAGGTAATTTTAAAGAAAAGGGATATTTTGGTCTCGTTTATTTATCGAAAAAATGACAAAAAACTTTAAAAAAAAAAATTAAAAAAAATAAAAATTTATGTTTCTAAAACAAAAAAAAGACCCTTTTGAGATCTTTTTTTGACAATAATTATAAGATTTATTTTAATAAATAAATGTGGTTTGTTTGTTTTTTGGAGAGGTATGTATCGAAAATAATTTATTTTTATCATAATTGCCAATGAACTGCAATAAAAAAAGCACTATTTCTTTTAAAAAACAGTGCTTGTGAAACTATATATTTTTGGTTTTGTATTAATGCGAAGTTTTGTTTCTAAATACTATCAACTGCATAATCATTGACAAAACAATCGTGAGTATCGCTCCAATAAAGTTGAGCCATAAATAACCCAATTTTTCTTCGCCACTTGGATAAATGTAAATGGCAAAATAATAAATTATAAATATGGTAATTTGGCTAATTACAGCACTGTAAAAAATTGCTTTGGACTGAACGAATTTGATGTAAAATCCAACAAGAAAAATTCCCAAAACGGTACCATAAAAAATAGACCCCACAATATTGACCAATTGAATCAAGTTTTCGAATAAGGTTCCAATACTAGCAAAAAGAATCGCAATTATTCCCCAGAATAAGGTGAAAAATTTGGTAACATTTACATAATGTTTTTCGGTTTTTTCTTCTTTTTGATTTCGCTTATAAATATCAATCGCTGTGGTCGAAGCGAGTGCATTTAATCCCGAAGCCGTTGATGACATCGCCGCAGATATAATCACGGCAAGTAATAGGCCTATTAATCCTTTAGGCAAATAATTCAGGATAAAATGAAAGAAAACATAATCTTTATCGTTGGTTTCACTGCGCTTATCTGCTTTTTGAATGAGTTCCCTAGCGTGATCTCTCAAATCTTTTTCTTTGCTCGATATTGCAACTAATTCTTTTCGAAGTATCGGGTTGTCATAATCCTGATTGAGCTGGTCGATATACAATAGGTTAATCACTTTCTTATCTTCAGAAAGGGCTTCCAATTTTTTTTCTAAAATATGGTAATCTTCTTTGTATTTGGATTTCTCAATGGCAATTTTATTGTTTGGATTAAAATTCAGCGGCACAGGATTGAATTGGAAAAACACAAAAACCATAACTCCTGTAAGCAAAATAAAGAATTGCATAGGTACTTTTAGTAATCCATTCATAATTAAACCCATTTGGCTTTCACGAACTGATTTTCCTGACAAATAGCGTCCTACCTGCGATTGATCGGTTCCAAAATAAGCCAAAGCCAAGAAAAAACCACCTGTTATTCCGCTCCAAAAAGTATATTTTTCTTCTGGATTAAAGGAGAAATCAACAATATTCATTTTGTCATTTGCCCCTGCAATATGCAAAGCACTTGTGAAAGTCATATCGTTGGGCAAATAATTTAAAATCAAGAAAAACGTGATAAACATCCCCGACATAATGACAAACATTTGCTGTTTTTGAGTAACATTCACTGCTTTAGTTCCACCAGAAAAGGTATAAATTATTACAAGAACACCAATTGCAATATTCATTGCCGTTAAATTCCAACCCAACAAAGCCGACAAAATTATTGCGGGTGCATAAATGGTTAATCCTGTTCCTAAACCTCTTTGCACCAAGAAAAGAATCGCGGCAAGCGAACGCGTTTTTAAATCAAATCGCTTTTCGAGGTACTCATAAGCGGTAAACACCTTGTATTTATGGTATAATGGTATGAAAGTTACGCAAATAACCACCATTGCAATGGGCAAACCAAAATAAAACTGTAGAAAACCCATTCCGTCGTGATACGCCTGACCCGGTGTCGAAAGAAAGGTAATCGCACTTGCCTGAGTCGCCATAACCGAGAGCCCTACAGTGTACCAAGGGGTTTCGTTACTACCCAAAATATACTCTTCGACATTCTTACTTCCCTTCGTTTTCCAAACGCCGTAAATCACTATAAAAAGTAAGGTTACAACAAGTACAATCCAATCAAATAATTGCATAGGCTAAGAATATAATTTCATTAATAAACAAAAAATCAAAATATAAACAGCATTCGCCACCAGAACCCAAGTGTAGCTTTTTTTCCAAGTTTTAACTTTTTTTGTTTCCATAATTTTTTGTTTTTACCACTAAGACACAAAGGCGCAAATTTTAATAATTTCAAAAAATCTAACCTCAACAATGTTTCTATTCTTTTATAGTCAAGTCTTTTGAAGTTCTTTTAATTCTCGCCAAACCTGTCCTACTTGAATTACATTCTGTTCTCACAACTCGTAAACTTGCTTTTTCCATATGATACTTCCTGAATTTTTGAGTCCTGTTATCATCTTTGAAAATAATATGATTTTGGTCATTTGAAGTGTATTCAATTATGTCCAATTCTATTCTGTTTACTTCCTTAAATCTATCAACAATTACAGAAAAAGTATTTGGCTGTCTATGGTCAACTGCTAATTCGGTCCATTTTGACAAAAGACCTGTTTCTTGACATTTAACTTGTCCTTTTACTGAGTTAGTATCAAAATAGGCTTGCTTAACTGATTTAATATCATTATGTATTGAATTCCTACAAGCAACATAAAATAATTTTTCAGGTGTATATTTTGTATTATTAATTATCATCAAATAAGAAATATACAGACTTGTTTTATCACTGTAAAAAATCTCAAAACACTTAGTATTAAACTGAACTCTTGCTACTTTGATGTCATCAATAGAAACTTCATCTTCAATAGATTTAGCATTGATATTTCTTTCATCTTCTTCCATATCTCCATCTTCAACAATACTATCATCAGTTGATTCAAGTTCAGCTAAATAATTAAAAAACTCATAATCTAACAAATCAATAACATCATCAAAATCACAATCATTTAATGATTCTCCAAAATCGTATGAATTTAAAATGGCTCGATAATGCATAATTGCATCTTTTTTAAATTTATATTCTTTCTGTCCTATTTTGAATGGTTTTCTCATTGTGTTTAATTACAAAATATTCTTATTAGTTTGTTATAATACTACTAAAATCAACAAAATTAATCCATAATTCGCTTTTTATTGCTTCACTTTTTCTGCGGGAATTGTTACTGGATTTTGCAATGAAATTACATTCGATAACAATTTATAGGCTCCAGAGACTCCTTCGGGCAATTCCCTAAAAAAACTTAAACCCGTGTAAATGTAATATCCTTTTCCGTAGGGAGCGATTAATAAAGCTCCATTCTTTGCTGTTTCCCCTTTGTCATTAGATGATAAAATGGGAGTAAAAGCTTTGTCATATTCATTCGGATAATACAGTCCTTGCTCCTGTTTCCAACCTTGAAAATCTTTGGCTGTAATTTTATTTGGAGAGTTCAAAACGGGATGATTGGGAGCTAAAAAACGTACTTCGGCATTTTCTTCCGTAACTCTGTCACGCGATATTTTCATAGGAAACGGAGCTATATTTTCGGTTACCAAATCATTTGGAGTATTATATTGTACTAGCATTGTCTTTCCTCCTTTGACAAAATCAAAAAGAATATTCTGTTTGTTTGCCAAAGCTTGAACGGTATTATAAGCACGAATTCCTGTTATAACCATATCAAAATTCGCCATTTTTTCGGGTGAAATTTCTTCGGGATTAAGCAGAGTTACTTTGTACCCCATTTGCATCAAACTATTGGGAACTTCATCACCGGCTCCCATAATGTAGGCAATTCTTTCATTATTCGTTTTCAAATCCATTCGGATGAACTTGGATTCAGAAGATTTCAAGACTTGTTGTTTGGTTATATGATCAAAATCAATGATGATTTGCTCTTTGTCATATCGTTTATTGTTGATTATGGCTGTACTTTGAGCTACTACTTCTTCTGGTGAATTTGGTGGTGTTACTTCAAAATATACCGTTTGTTCCGTTCCTTTTTTGTCAAAATTGAATGGAATAGATTTTGGAAAAACACGCCAATTCTTTGGCAATTCCAATTGTAAATCACCTTTAACCCCATCTTTACCAGCCTTGATTTTAACCGCTATATATTTCTTTTTGTTGTCTTTGAAAAGAGAAACTTTATCGAGAATACTTGTCGTTACTTCAGGAACAATATCCAAATAATTATACATTTCGCCTTTTACGTCGTCATTGTATTTGTAAACAACAGCACGTTCAAATGGAATTTCAATTTCGTTTATTTTAATAATAAAAACCACTATCACGTTCCGAATGACATCGGGAATTCCTATGTTTTTCTGATCGGTAACCGTATACATTCCATCCGTTCCTTTCTCTTTTAACCAATACGGCTGTGTATATTCTATCGTGGATGGCAATTGAAAATCAAAGTTTATATTCTGCAAAACATTATTTTTAAGGGCTGTATTTTGACGAATACCTGTTTGATTGGGCAAAGTGGTTACATCGACCAATTGCATTTCGATTGGGCTTCTGTTAATCGCTTCGAGTTTTAATTTCATAAGACTCCCTGGAGTTGCTTCCTGATTTTGTGCAACAGCTTCCATATACAATCCAGCACAAGCGGCAATAACGTTTTTTATTTCTTCTGATTTGATTAGTTTCCAATGATTTTCATCCAATGCTTGAATCATCGAATAAGCTTTTACCAAATCAGGAATACTGGACGAAGGATTATTAAAATCGAATTCTGAAGCAATTTTTGAAAGCAATTCTCCAATGGGTTTCCCCCCTTTTACTCGATTCCAACTGGTATCAATTCCATCAAAAACATTGGCTTTATCTTTCGGTAATTCTCCGTTTATCAATTCTAAATACTCAGTTTCTTCGCCTCTATTTCCTGTACTTCCAAAGCCTTGCGATTGATGACAACTGCGACTCAAGGCAGCGATTTCCTGATTTGATTTCCCAATTGATGAATAATAAACACCCGTTTGCATTGAAATGAAATTGGTTTTATCGGCGGCATCAAATTTTGCTTGACTACCATAAAACCACCACGAAGGATTAAAAAACTGACGTTTGATTTGCCAAGGTTGCACCAAACTCAATTGTTCTGGGAAAATTTTTGGGTCATTAGCTTTATTAAAACTTTCGACACTCAAAATAGCCGAGGCAGAATGATGACCGTGTGTGTTTCCCGCAGTTCGATGGTCAAAACGATTGATAATAATATCCGGTTGGAATTTTCGAATGGCAAAAATAATATCTGCGAGAACTTTCTCCTTGTCCCAAATTTCTAATGTTTCTCCAGGATTTTTGGAAAAACCAAAATCATTGGCACGCGTAAATAATTGTTCGCCGCCATCAATTTTACGGGCTTCAATCAATTCTTGCGTTCGAATTACACCCAAAAATTCTCTAAGCTGTGGTCCAATCAAGTTTTGTCCTCCATCGCCTCGTGTCAATGATAAATAAGCCGTTCGTGCTTTTGTTTCATTGGAAAGATAAGATATTAATCGAGTGTTTTCATCATCGGGATGAGCCGCAATATAAAGCACCGAACCCAGAAAATTTAGCTTTTGGATTTGATTATAAATGGCTACCGAGTTTGATTTTTGGGGTTGTTGCGCATTAGAAACTTGAAAGAAAAGAAGGAAAATTATAAAAGATGAAGTTAAAGCTTTCTGCATTTTTTTGAAATTAAATTTGCGATGAATTCAAAAGTAGTAATTATTCGTTTGATAAATTAAAAAAAGAGAGAATCATATTTGATACTCTCTCTTTTAAACCGAAATCAGGATTTAATGTTTGCCATTTCCGTTTCCTTTATTGCCATTATTACTTTTCCCGTTATTACCCTTATCGTTGTTATTACTTCCTTTATTGCCGTTATCATAATGATTGTTCCCATTTCCATAATGATTGCCATTATTATTATGATACTTAGGATTTTTACCGATTGTTTTTTGTGGATTTCCCTTATACCCTTTGTGGTATTTTACTTTGTGATTATTGTAATAAACATAGGGTCTTGTACCGTGATAATCATTCAAAACTACTTTGTAACCACCATACAAATCATAATTTCTGTAAGGTCCTGGCAAATATCTAGATCGATACCATTTCCCATTATTAAAATAAATAAATTGTGTGGCTCGAATATCATAATATGCTTGAACATCGGGCAAAAAATAGTATTGTACATTGGTATATCCGACTGGTCCCCATAAAGGAGGTGTCCCTATATTTACATTAACCGAAACTTGCGATTGTACCATACTTGATACAAGTAGAAAAATTCCCGCAATAACTAATTTTAAAGTTTTCATATTTTTTGTTTTAAGTATATTCTTTTTTGATTAAAAAATTACATACTTAGAACTATTCAATAACTATGCCGCAATATATTTTAGAAATTTAAAAACAATGTTTTCAATTCAATAAAAAGAAAAAAAAGGTGTTAGATAATTAGTTAAAAATCAATACTATATTCTGTTTTTCAAATGGTTGAAGTAATGTATTTTAAAGTTTAAAAATAAAAAAAATGAAATAAAAAAAATGAAATAAAAAAATAATACTTAATCCGTAAACTCCTTTTCTTCATCAGGATGTTTTAGAATGGTTATTCCTATTTGCAACATCAAATTATTTGGATAGACAATAATTTCGCCTTTTTGGGTTTTCAAATACACGTGAAAAGCTCCAATATCTTCGATTTCGGCTTGTATTGGAAAATCTTTGTCGTGAATAAAAATATAATCCCCAATTTTATAAGGAAAGGAAAAGAACAAGATAATCCCTGATGTGATATTACTTAAAATGGACCATTGTGCAAACATAGCCACTCCCACAACTGTTGCTATTGAAGAAAATACTATAAAAATATCTTTCGTCTGAACTCCCCAAATTATTATTAAAGCGATTACAGCAATAATATTCATCAATAAATGAATGTATTTCAGTACTAATCGGGTTCGTTTTTCTATAGTTTGGCTCCTTTTAGCAAAACTTCTCACCAATTTTGAAACAATTAGTCGAGACAAAACCACTAAGATTAATAATATTCCTGTTGCAATTAATTCTTTTGTGAAATCATTTAAGTAATCCATAACCGCTATTTTTATGCAAAATTACTCAAATATTTGTTAACTTTATTGATAGGCAGAGCATTCGCTTTTAATCTGGATAAGATTAATAATTATAATTTTGAAGTAAATAGTATTCTTGCTAATTGTCACGCTGGAAGCGTCTAAATTATCTTGCTCTCATGCTTTGAGACGCTTCCAGCGTGACAACTGGAGTGGTTAAATATTGGTAGTAAGACAGTTATAAAAAGAAATTTGTCCCCTAGGGACTAAACTTTGATTTTATCGGTCAATAATTATTTTCTCTAACAAAAAAAGAATTCCAAAACAGAAACTCTTTATGCTTAAATAAAATCTACAAAAACTAACAAGGTAATTTTTGTAGTGGCTTATATTTTAATTTAATTTAGAAGTATTTTTTTTGAATCTCCAAACAAAGGCTTTTGGCATATTATCGCCCATTAAATAACCCCAAGGCTCAGCGGATTCTATTCTGTCGAAAACTATTTTTAGAATAGCCAATAACGGAATGGCCAAAAACATTCCCGCAATTCCTCCTAATTGGCCTCCAATGATAATTCCCACTATTGAAACCAAAGCATTAATCTGCACTTTTGTATTAATAATCAAAGGAACAAGAATATTATTATCGATGATTTGTACTAGAATATTTACTATGATTACTCCCAAAATCATTGATAATTCTGGTGTTCCGGTCAAAGAAGCAAATATCGTCAAAACTCCAGCAACCAAAATCCCAACATAAGGTACAAGATTTAATATTCCTGTAATAACGCCTAATAAAATAGCATATTTAATCCCAATAAAATAAAGACCTACACTTGTTAATGTCGAAACTACAATCATTTCGAAAATCAAACCCAAAATATAACTTTGAACTGACCCTTTTATTTGTGTCAATATTTCCTTGAGATTGGCGTGATATTCTTTTTTGAATAATTTGGCGAGGAACAATATAAAATGGGTTCTGTATAAAAGTATCAGGAAAGTATATATGGGTATTAAGGTCAAATCTAACATTGTGTCCGTGACCGATATTATAGCTGTACCAATGGTTTCTTTCCCTTTTTGAACAGAATCCTCGGTTACATCTTCAATATATTTTCTTTGCTCCCTCAAACTTACATGAAAATTTGCTTTGATGTATTGTTGAATGTCAACGATAAAAAGATCAATATTTTTTCTTATTGCGGCAAAATCATCGGCTATATCGCTAATTTCATAGGACAAGAAAACAAAAATCCCTATAATCATGGACACAAAAAGAAGTACAGCTATCGATGAAGACAAAACATTTGGAAACCGTAATTTAGAATTTAAAAAATGAACAATTGGCAATAGTAAAACGGCTAACAAAAAAGCCATTAAAATAGGAATCAATATGCTATTTCCCATATAGAGAATATAGGTAATGCCTATTAAACTAATTACCATAAAAGAAAGTCTGATATAAAAAGGAAATTTAATAGTGTTCTCCATATTCATTGATGTCAAATTAAAACTAAAATCGCTTTTAATCTAATCAACAAAAATGAACTTTATCTGAACACTAATTGTTATATCTTTTTATGTTTCTTTTATATAATTACCACATTCATAGCTCAAAATTCGAACCACTATTTATGGCAAATTACTCAAATATTCATACACTTTATCGGTAGGCATTCCCATCACATTGGCATACGAACCTTCAATTTTTGAAACTCCAACAAACCCAATCCACTCCTGGATTCCATAAGCTCCGGCTTTGTCGAAAGGTTTGTAATTTTCGATATAATACTGAATGGCTTCATCGCTCAATTCGTTGAAAGTAACTTTGGTCACTTCATACATTACAGTTGAATCGGCATTGGTTTTAAAACAAACCGAGGTAATTACTTCGTGAGTGGCATTCGATAATGATTTAAGAATTCCAAAGGCATCTTGTGCATCTTTTGGTTTACCTAATGCCTTGTTGTTGTGCCAAACGATGGTGTCGCTGGTAATCAGAATTTCGTTGTCGTTCAATTCTCCATCAAATGCACTGGCTTTCAGTTCTGCTAAATAATTGGTGATTTCTTCCGCTTTTAACTCTGGAGGAAAAATTTCTTCGATTTCTTTCAATCTGATTTCAAAATCCAAGTCTAAATCCTTGAAAAATTGCTGGCGTCTTGGCGAACCCGAAGCCAAAATCAACTTGTATTTTTGTAATTTATTTTTAAGCATTGTATTTAATGTTTAAGCTGATAACCACGATAGAAAGTATTCCGAAAAACAGAATCCATTTTAGAACGGTGCTCAAATGATGAAAATCCTGAGTTGTTTTGGCTGACCAAATTTTAATCGAAAAATAGAGCAAAGGTGCCAATGTAAAAACCAATCCATATAAGGTTCCATAAATCAAGCCCGAAGAAAATAAGTTTGAATTGATATAATTCAGAATTAAAATTACGGGAACAATACTCAATCCAAAAACCAATTTCGTTGTTTTTTTAACCCCCAAAACAATTGGTAAAGTGCTCATCTCTTGATTCGAATCGCCTTCAACGTCTTGTAAATCTTTAACAATTTCTCGAATAAAATTAATGATAAAAGCAAAAATAGCATAGTCCAAAAGAATGCTAAAAAGCAATCCCATAACGGGTCTGTTTTCTTCATCAGTGATTGGAAATAAATCGAAAATCCCGATAATAATGACGCTAAACGAAAGCAGCAAAGCCACTATAAAATTACCAATCAGCAAACTTTGTTTCAAGCTCGTGGCATAAAAATAAAGAGTCGCCGCAATTACAATAAAAATGGACGCAAAACTGGGTTTCTCGATAACATTCGACAAATAAAAACCCATCGCCACGCCAATTACGGTAAAACCAATGTACAAATTATAGGCCTTGGTTTCGGAAATAAACTTGCCGACAATTACGTTTTCGGGTTTGTTTTCGGTGTCGGTTTGCACGTCAAAAATATTGTTGATGATGTAACCGCCAGCAGCAATACAAACCGTTGCCAAAACCAAAATGCCGTATTGCCAATCGGCCAAAGCCAAAGGAATATTTTGCAATTCCAGAAAACCGTACCTGAAAATAAGCTGCATCAACGCCAGCATTAAAAGGTTTTGGTAACGAATGAGTTTTAGATAATTCATTTTAGATTGCAGATTTTAGATTTATTTACCGAAAACTATTTCTTAAGTAAATAGCGAATCACGGTTTCAGCGGCATACAAACCAAATAATCCCGGCATATAACTATTGGTTCCGTAAAAAGATTTCTTAAAATTAGACCCATCAGTCATTTTTAAACTCGAATCATCCTGAATTTCAGATGAAAAAACGACTTTCAATTTATCTATTTTAAATTCTTTCAATCGACGACGAACGGTTTTTGCCAAGAAACAATTTACTGTATTGTTAATGTCGGCAACCTTCACTTTCGAAGCTTCCATCTTTCCTCCCGCTCCCATTGAAGAGATAATTTTGACTCTTTTGCGCTTGGCACCAATAATCAAATTCAGCTTTGGCGTAATGCTGTCAATGCAATCCAAAACATAATCGTATTCCTCTGATACAATTTCGAAAGCTCGTTCCGGTGATAAAAATTCACGAATTCTAGTCAATTGCAATTCTGGATTGATGTCCATTAATCGGTCACCAACAATGGTCACTTTGGGTTCTCCAACTGTGGAATGCAAAGCGGGTAATTGTCGGTTGATGTTGGTAATATCAACAATATCGCCATCCACAATGGTCATTTTTCCGACTCCGGCTCTTGCCAAAAATTCGGCTGCAAAAGAACCAACGCCACCCAATCCTACTACCAAAACATTGGAGTTTCTTAATTTATTCAATCCTTCTTCTTTAAATAAGAGCTCGGCTCTTTCAGTCCATTCTGCCATTTTGTTTGGAGTTTTATGTTTTTGGTTTATTGTTTATTGTTTAGAGTTCCTGAAAATTTAACAATTCGTTTAAAGTCATTACTTTAGACCTAAACCGTACAACTTTGTCATTTCGACGAAGGAGAAATCACATAACGAGAGCAACTAATGAGATTTCTCCTTCGTCGAAATGACAAAAACTGTATTGTAATTATCATTTACAATCTCTTGTAATTCATTTAATTCTAATCCTTTATATTTCGCTGCCAAATCGTACACAGCTCGAATTCCTTCTTCGACCATATCGGTTTCCAGCAAGAATCTATCGTTTGGAATGCTTTGAAAAACCGATTCCAATTCCGGGTTTCGCAACAAATTTTTACCAAATGAAACATAAAATCCATTGTCTATTAATTGCTTGGCAAGTTCAACTTTTTTTGAAAATCCGTGGATAATCATTGGAACACCAATCTTCAATCTTTTCTTGGTTTCGATGAGTTCCTGAAAAGCAGCAACGCAATGAATTACGACTGGTTTTTGGTGTTTTTCAGCCAAAGCCAATTGCCTTTCGAAAACGGATTGTTGTACTTCAAATGAAGTTTCGCTTCTTTTATCCAATCCACATTCGCCAAGCGCCAAACATTCGGGCAAAGCCAATTTTCCGTCAACAATTTGAAAATCACTTTCTAATCTATTTTCGTCAATATATAAAGGATGAATTCCGATGGAATAATACGGAATCGCATCATCAAATTCTTGTGGATATTGATTGACCAACTCCAACACATCAGGTTGATTTGTAAATTGATGCGTATGTAGATTGAAGTATTGCATTAGTCGTGGAATTTTTTTACTCCTGCTTTAATTTCGATTTTCAAATCGTTTTCCAATGGTACTTTCGGGCAGGAATATTTATGATTATAAGCACATAACGGATTGTAAGCCTTATTAAAATCAATAACGATTGTATCTCCAGTTGGCGTTTTCATATCGATATATTTTCCGCCAATATAACTTTCCTTTCCGCAAGTTAAATCAGAAAAAGGCAAGAACAAATAGTCTTTGTATTCTTCTAGTTTAGATAATTCTATGTTTTGGTAAATATTCAATTGGAAGGGTTTTCCATCAATTTCAAAATGAGCTTCACCGTATTTTACATACATTGGTTTTCTTGTAGTTGAAGTCTTCATTTCGAACGGCTTTTCGTTCTCGGTTCTAACGAATTTTGCAATGACAAAGAACTTTTCGCTGATTGGATAAAAATCTAATGTCTTGAAAACCGCTAAATCTTCTGTCATCAATGGACTGGTTTTGGCATCGGCATATTCGGTATTTAAGTCTTTTTGAAATTTTTCGACAGCCGCGACATCGAATTTTTCTTGGGCAAAACCCAAATTGAATAGTACTAAAAACAGTAAAGTTAGAATCGTTTTCATCTTATAAATTTTAGCAAAAATAGTTTAAAAGTTAGAAAGCTACAACGTTTATATTTTGGAGAGAATGTTTTCAATTCCGCGAATCCTAGCCCAGATAGAAGTGGAAATCCTTTTATTTTTTTCTTTTAAAAAAATAAAAGATTGGAGCGGATAGCTGGAAAAAGCTCCTAAAAATCTTTGTAGCTTTGCAAACTAGAAATTTTCTTATGCTTAGAACCGGGCTTCGTAGTTACATCAATAATTTTAAGGGCTTCCGACGTGAGGTTTGGATTTTGGCGCTCATCACTTTTATCAATCGTGCAGGAACGATGGTTTTGCCTTTTTTATCCAAATATTTGAAGGAAAATCTGGATTTTACGTATGGTGAAGTGGGATGGATTATGGTGGCTTTTGGTTTGGGTTCAATGCTTGGTTCGTGGTTGGGCGGCAAATTGACTGATAAAATTGGGTTTTATAAAATAATGGTTTTTAGCCTTTTTACGAGTGGAATTCTGTTTTTTGTTATGCAATACATCACTAGTTTTTGGGGATTGTGTCTGGGAATGTTTGGGATTATGACCATTGCCGATATGTTTCGACCGGCAATGTTTGTGTCTTTGAGTGTGTATGCCAAACCCGAAAATAGGGTTCGTGCCTTGTCGTTAGTGCGTTTGGCTGTAAATCTTGGTTTCGCAGCAGGCCCAACTCTTGGCGGTTTAATTATTTTAGGAATGGGTTATCCAGGTTTGTTTTGGATTGACGGAAGTTCTTGTATTATTGCCATTCTGATTTTTGTTTTGATGGTCAAAGAGAAAAAAAGAATTCCGCTAGCAGTTGGTGAAAACCCTACAACTGTAATCCGAAAATCCATTTACAAAGACAAACCGTTTTGGCTGCTCTTATTCACCATTTTTATTATTGTGATGGTGTTTTTCCAAATATTTACTACCCTTCCGTTGTATCACAATGAAAAATTTGGCTTGACCGAATTCCAAACCGGAATGCTTCTTTCCTTGAACGGATTGCTAGTTTTCCTTTTTGAAATGCCTATTGTGAGTATCGTAGAACGAAAAAATCTAAACAAAATTAAAATTATTGCGTATGGCGCTTTGTGTGTTTCGTTAGGATATTATGTCTTATTACTTGATTTTTGGGTTCCTATATTAGTGATAAGCATTATTTTCCTGAGTTTTGGAGAAATCTTGGCATTTCCTTTTTCGAATGCTGTGGCACTCAACCGAGCACCAAAAGGGCAAGAAGGAGAATATATGGGCTTGTTTACAATGAGTTTTAGCCTAGCTCACATTGCTTGTTCCAAAACTGGACTCGATATCATAGCACATTTTGGGTATCTCACCAATTGGGTTTTTATGGGAACTTTAGGAATGGTAGCCGTTTTATGCTGTATTTGGCTGAATCGAATGTTGATTGCCGAAAAAAGAATGTCAGCCTAACTACCATTTATTTGTAGTAATCCTGAGCGCAGTTGAAAGATAAACTTAAAATTTAGTTAAATAACTATAAAAATAGTTTATTAACTAAAAATATAGTTGTATGTTTGTTCCAAGAAAGACAAAAACGATACAACTATGCAAAAACTGACCAACAAAGAAGAGGAAATTATGCAAATTTTATGGAAGCTGGAAAAAGCTTTCGTAAAAGAAGTTCTAGCCGAAATCACTGAAGAACAGCCTCATTACAACACCCTTTCAACCATTATCAGAAACCTTGAAGAAAAAGGTTTTGTGTCGCACAATGCTTTTGGCAACACGCATCAATACTTTCCTATCGTGAAGATGGAAGACTACAGAAAGCGGTTTATGAACACGGCAATTGATACGTATTTTGATAGTTCCTATAAAAATATGGTGTCTTTTTTTGCCAAAGAAGAAAAAATATCAGCCGAGGAATTACGCGAGATTTTAGCGATGATTGAAAATAAATAATCGTATGGAAACGCTATTCATTTACCTCATCAAATCAAGTGGTTTAATAGGAATGTTTTATTTGTCCTATCACATTTTGTTGCGAAAAGAAACTTTTTTCAACAGCAATCGTTGGTTTTTATTGGCGGGATTAATCAGCTCGGTAGTATTGCCATTGGTTGTTTATACAAAAATAGTTTGGGTTGACCCTACTCCAACCAATTTTGATTGGTCGAAAATTCCTGTGACAAATACTGTCGAAAATGAAGTATTTGAAATCAATTGGTATTTATTTTTTGCTTTTGTTTATTCCATTGGAATTCTGGCATTCTTAGTGAAATTCGCTTTTGATTTTTTCAGTCTTTCTAAAGTTCTCAAAGGCAAAACCATCCAGCATCAAGCCGATTTCAAGTTTATCGATGTAAATGAAAATGTTTCTCCTTTTTCCTATTTCAATTCTATCGTGTATAATTCATCACTATACAGCGAGACGGAATTGGAAAATATTTTGGAACACGAAAAAGTACACAGCTCACAAAATCATACCATTGACGTTTTGATTTCGAGATTGTTTTGTATCGTTTTTTGGTTCAATCCGTTGGTTTGGTTCTACAAAAACGCCATCTCACAAAATCTGGAATTCATCGCCGACAGCGAAGCTTCCAAAATCATTTCCGACAAAAAAGCCTATCAATTGACGCTTTTAAAAATAACAACACAGGAAAATTGTGTTGCCATTACCAATCATTTTTATCAATCATTAATCAAAAAACGAATCGTTATGTTAAACAAAAATCAATCAAACAAAAGGAATTCTTGGAAGTATTTATTTGTACTTCCATTATTAGGTGCATTTGTATTTTTCTTTCAGGTGAAAGTCATTGCGCAGGAAAAAGTATCAGAGCAAACTGTAGTTGAAAATTCAAAAACAGTAGAAAATTCGGTAGATGTTTACAAAATAAACAAAAATACTACCGATGCAGAATTAAAGGAAAAAATTAAAACTTTAAAAGAAAAATACGATGTAACACTTGCTTTTTCGGGTGTAGAAAGAAACTCTAAAAATGAATTAACTGCTATTGAAGTTGATTTGAAAAAAGGGAAAGAAATTACAAAAAAAATGGCAACTAAAGGGACAGAGGCTATCAAATCATTTGGAATTATCATTTCTAAAAATGAAAATGGAAAACTGACTGTTGATTTTGGTACTGACGAGGGTGTAATCAACTCTAAAAACAGTATTGTATCTGCTAAAGAGACTTTGCCAATTGAAAAAGAAATTTTTATCGATGGAGCCAAAGTGAGCCAAGAGGATTTGGATAAATTAGATCCAAATGAAATTGAAAGTATGGATGTTACTAAAAAATCCGACAAAGGGACCATTCGAATTGTTACCAAAAAATTCTCTAAAACACTAAATGACAATGACATCTATATTAATGACGAAAAAGTAGATAAAAACGAACTCTTACTTCTAGATCAGAATACTATTCAGAAAATGGATGTCAATAAAAACGAAAAAACAATTAAAATTACAACCAAAACAATCCATCAATCAGCGGATAATATTGATATTCCAACGCCACCAACACCACCAGTACCACCTTCATTTACATTTAAAACTCCAAAACCTCCAGTTTTTCCGAAGGCACCAAAAGCACCAAAAGGAGACCCAACAAATGGAGACAAAAAAGCTTGGAAAGAATATGAAAACAAAATGGAGGATTTCAATAAAAAAATGGAAGCACTAGAACCACAAATGAAAGCCTTTGACAAACAAATGGAAGAATTTGAAAAAGAAATGGAACCTTTTAATGCCGAAATGGAGGCTTTTGAAAAAAAAATGAAAACCTACGAATTGCAAATGGAAAAATACGAAGCTAAAATGAAAGCGGAAATAGGAAAATAATTTTTCAACTAATACCCTAAAGACGGTCCTTCATCAAGACCGTCTTTTTTTATATCTTTGTAAAAAAAATAATCTATGTTCAAAATTTTAGCCAAAATAAACAAGCTAATTCTACCAAGTTTTACTAAAAGCGGACTGGATTTGGCCAAAGCCAAGAAATGGCAAATGGCAATCATTGGTTATCGATATTATGTAACTACAAGAGCATTAGATTGTTGATTTCAAATTTTAGAATGCAAATTTCTAATATAGAAAAAAAATGATTTAATTTTAATTTACTATTTGCAAGATTGCAAAAATTACCTATATTTGCACCCACAAAATAGGCCTTGTGGCGCAACTGAATAGCGCACTTGATTACGGCTCAAGAGGTTACTGGTTTGAATCCAGTCAAGGTCACTTAAGAATGAAAAGCTTACACGAAAGTGTAGGCTTTTTTTGTGAATATTTGGTTTTGAGCTTGCTCAAGAAACCAAATATTTACAAAAAAAGTTTTCAATCAAAGATTGAAAAAGCTTTTCATTTCCACTACGGAGCACAATCTGGAAGGACGAAGTCAATCAGTCAAGGTCACGAATAAATAAAAAAGTCTAAAAAAAATCAAGTTCACTTGAAATTATTTTTGGACTTTTTTTATTTTCAAAGCGGAGCTTTGTGGATGTTGCGAAGCAAAATCCAGTCGAGTTCTATTGAAATAAACTTTATTATATTGATTTATTAGAACATCTAACGCCTATAAGTAATCACTTTATAAACTCCAGGCGTGGTAATCACTTTTTTCGTTTCCGGTGAATAGGCATTTGGGTTTCCTTGTTTTTTTTCTTCATCACTCAAATCTACCGACGATTTAAAAGTACGTCCAAAAACTCTGGTTACTGCGTTGTGCCAAGTTTCATCACCATTCATCAATCGTGTCGGCATCCATTGTTCATTTTCATAACGACCTTCCCATACTTGTCCAATATAACCAATCTCTCCCTTCTTTGTGGATTCAAAAAAGATTTTTAAGTTCATTCCAAAGACAGTAAATTCTTCCTCCGCAGTTTGAATGATGATTCCAAAACAAGGTTCGTCGGGTCTTTCGTAAACGACTTTTAATTTGTAATCACCAAAAGTCAATTCAGGTCCTTGTTCGTTCCCTTCTTTTAAAACCGCTTGCATTTTTCCAGTTCCTTGGTATTTTTTGATTAAATGTTGCACTTCATTCAATACAGCATATCCTTTTTTGAACAAGAAATCATCTGAGGCATCTTCGATTCCAAATGGCGAAAAACAAATGGCATCGTGTTGTCCGTAAGCATAATAGGCTCTTCCAACTTCTGCTTTAGATTCAGGAATAAGCAAAGGATTATCGGCACGGTGGTACATTGCTACTATTTCTTTGAAATTAGGCAAATAAATATCAGGGGATTGAATATCGATGGCTGGTGCTGCCGCTTTCCAAATATCCATTACTCTAGAAACGGGTCCGCCATTTGGGTAAACGCCTGGTAAATCTTCCGGTTTTTGAACAATCCAAGCGTTGACCATCATCGGTAAATTGTATTGTTCTCTTCCCGATTTTGCCACAAAATTGATGTAAGTTGCATATTGCCAGGTGGTGAAGAATGCTTTCGATTCTGGTGTATCTCCAAAAATGGCTGTCCAAGTTCCCTCGGTTTTGAAATTATTTTTGGCCCAAGCCGATTTTACGTAGTCATCCAAATTAGCTTTGTTCTTTACTAAATAACTCATAAGTTCCTTTGGAACTTGCTTTTTATAAAGTTCCAATGATACTTGATTGTAATCGATGTCTTGAAACATTCCAACCTCGTTTTCAGGCTGCATCAAGATTACGGTTTGGTCTTTGTCATACGCTTTTACGTGATTCATTATAGCTGCAAAGGCTTTCGCATCGGCAATTTTGGTGGCTTCACAAAAAGGAGAAAGCGTTTCTATGGCTCTTCCGTCTTTGGTTTTAACTCTAAAAAAACGTTTGGTATCTTTTTTTACCCAAAGTGGCGCATAACTGGATTCTCCATTTTTCCAACTGGCGAACCACAACAGGCAAACTTTTAGATTGTTATTTTTGGCATTGTCAATAATGGCATCGACCAAACTAAAATCATAAACGCCTTCTTGAGGTTCAATTTGTTCCCAAGCTGTGGTTACAAAAACTGAATTGAGGTTCATTGATTTTAAAGTTGGAAATAAAGGTTTCAAATACTCCACTGTCGATGCGGAGGAGTTGTGAACTTCTCCAGCTATCATCAAAAACGGTTTGTCATCGACCATTAATTGTGTCAATCCGTTTGCCTTTTTTAGATAAGGTATTTTTTGTGCGTTTACTATTGAAAACGAGAATGCTAGAAAAAATGAGAGAAAAATTTTTGTTTTTTTCATTTTGAAATTATTTTAGTTGCTTGTTTGTGCTTGCGCCTGTCCTTGAAATAAAACATTAAGTGAAATGCCATTCCAATCTAATCCCATCGTAATTCCATAAACAATTTTTGGTGTTGGTGAGTTTTCTAATAGAATTTTATCGTCTTCATTTATAATTCCATCCCCGCTTTTGTCCACAAATTTTACGTCGCCAGGACGAGTACTGGAAAAATGAGCAGAATTGTCAATTTCTTCTTGGTTTTGATAAATCCCATCAGCTTGGTAAACGAGTAAATAATCTATAGGGCTTCCAGTTCTTCTTTGCCATGCTGGAATGTTAGCAGCTTCGTCTATAAATATAATTTTGCTTTTGGCATAAGAGAGCTGACCTCCTAATGAATACCCTACTTCTTTAATTTTATTTCTATGATTTAGCTGTATTTCAAATCCTTGGTTAGAAACTTTACCAATGTTTTCGTCAGGCAATGTAATCCCTGTGTAAAGAGGTACAGAAGCATTTCGTGGCGACAATATGTCTGATCTATTTTCATAAAAAGCATCGATACTTCCTTCTAACAAACCTCTTTTCAATCTGAAATCCACACCTACATTTATTTTCTCAGCAGTTTCCCAAGTAATGTTTGGATTTGGAACTTTTCCGGGAGTTAAACCTTGTGTTCTTGATGGATCTTCTCCAAAAATATAGGAATTGCTTAAATCATAAAACTGTAAAAACTGAAAATTATCTACACGATCGTTACCAAGTAAACCCCAAGAGCCTCTTAATTTCAATTCTGTTAACAAGCCTTTTTTGAAGAAATTTTCTTCCGATATTCTCCAACCCATAGATGCTGCAGGGAAAAAACCATATCTATTATCTTCTGGAAAATTGGCAGAGCCATCATATCGGAGTGTAATATCCAATAAATACTTATCATCGTAGGCGTAATTGAATTTACCGAAGTAATTTATTCTTGCATTTTGATATCCTTTACCATCATTCCGAATATTTTCATCAGAACCGCTGAATAAATAAGGAATAGATTCCGAAATTAATCCGTCTCGTGATGCGGCGATGTACTCTCCTTCTTGTTCATATTGCTCAAAAGCAACAAAAGAACTTATAGTATGTTTATCGAAAGTTTTATTGTATCCTAACTTGATGTGATAGGTTTTATTCAATTCTTCACTGTATTGTTGAAACAAGCTGATATTGTTAGCTGATTCTAGCTTTAAATTATTATACTCTCCTGTTGCTTCATCGTATTCATATCTATCATAAGGTTTCGACAAATCTTTTCTCGTGGTGGTATAGAAATCGATTGCGGCGTAACCTGAAGCGTACAATCCTTTTGTAATAAAGGGCAAATCCCAATTAAAAGAAAATTTAGAATCGAATTTTTTGGTGTTTGTTTCCTTGCTTCCACTATCGCCATTGACCAAACCAATTGGACTTCCGACATTGGTTTCAGCTATTAAACCATTTTCGAAATAAGGAAAATCATACGGTTTTTGTACAAAAACTTGCCGAATTAAAGCGTCTGTATCGATAGTTGGTGCGTTTTTATCTCCTATCCTGGCAGCCAAATCAAAACCCAATTTGAAGTTTTTTGATAATTGAGTATCTATATTAGAACGAATGTTGTATTGTTTGTATCCATAAGCATCCCCTTTATATAATGCGTCCTGATCTAATAATTGAGCGGATAAATAAAATTGTGTTTTCTCACTTCCCCCGCTCACACTTGCTGCATATTGATATTGTGGCGTCCATTCATCCACAACAACATCCCACCAATCGGTATCTCCCCAAACCGAACTGTCTATGGTTCCGTTTCGATATTGTCTGATGATGCTTTGAAACTCGGTAGGTCTTCCGTTTCGGGTATTGAGCTCGTCAACCCAGGTTAAGTATTGTTGAGCCCCCATCAGTTTTGGTCTTCTTGTAGCTTGAGAAAAAGAATAATTATGATTGAAGCTAACAACGGTTTCTCCTTTTTTACCTCTTTTGGTCGTAACCAAAATAACTCCGTTTGCAGCTTGAGCACCATATATTGCGGCGGCGGCGTCTTTCAAAACAGAAATACTTTCAATATCATCAGGGTTTAATCTTTCGAAACTACCGCGATTGGCAATTCCGTCTATGACATACAAAGGAGAATTATTTCCGGTTGTACCAATTCCTCGTATTTGAATATCTACACTATCACTGCCTGGCTCTCCCCCTCTTGAATTTATGGTCAAACCTGCCACTCTACCGGTAAGGCTATTAGCAATATTAGCCGTTTTAGTTTGTTGTATTACTTCCGTTTTGATACTGGAAACTGCACCGGTCAAAGTAACTTTCTTTTGAGTTCCGTATCCCACAACAACAACTTCATTGAGTGAAGCAGCATTTTCCTGTAACACAACGTTAACAATAGTCTGATTGTTTACAGCGATTTCTTTGGTTACAAAACCTAAAAAGGACACAACGAGAATAGCATTTTTATTTTTCAGCGTTATCTTGTATTTTCCCTCAAGATCCGATTGAATACCATTGGTAGTCCCTTTTTCCAAAATATTGGCACCGGGCAATGGTAGGTTGGCTTGATCAGCTATGGTTCCTGATACTTGATATTGCTGGTCGTTGGTTATTTTTACGGTATCGGTTTTTGTATTTTCTTTGATTACAATAGTATTATTCTCGGATAATTTAAAATTAACATTACTGCCTGCTAAACTTTGCTCCAACAATTTTGATACTTTGATTACCCCTTTTTTCAATTGCACATTAGGCATATTCAAAAACATATCCTGAGGATATATAAAACGATACTTGGTCTGTTTTTGAATAATAGTAAAAACTTCATCCACGGGGACCACTTTGTCAACATCAATGATCACTTTGTCTTGAGAGAAAGCATTTTCAGTCGTGAAACCAAAAAGGGTTGTACATAATAAGAGTAAAAATGTTTTCATAATAATAAATAACAGTCGTTTTCGAATTACCGAATGGACCTTGGTTAATTTAATTTTCATAAATTTGTAATGTGTTAGTTGGCATAAGTTAGTTAATACAGTATAGAGGGACGAAGTCGATGCACCGCAAAATGTTTGACTTCGCTCCCTTTTTCTTTTCTTATTTTAAAATCACTGTTTTGTTGATTATTTTATACTCTTTGATAACACCATAACTTTTAATGGTTTCCAAAATATCTTCAATCTTTTGGTCTTTCCCGACAATACCGTTGAATCCAGATTTTTTAAGTTCCGGATTGGCAAATTTTACCTCCAAATCATACCATCGAGACAGCACTTTCATTATGTCTTCCAAGGATTTTCTTTTGAAGCTGAAAACCCCTTCTTTCCAAGCTATTTCATCATAGACATCGACACTTTTTAGCACCGAAACATTGGTAATTGTGTTGAGATTTAATTGTTGGTTAGGTACTAACTTTTGTTTTTTGTTAGCAATATTTACATTTACTTTACCCTCCACCAAAGTGGTGAACACATTCGTTTCATCCTTGTAGGCTTTGATGTTAAACTCTGTACCGACTACTTCTACTTCTTGGGATTTATTGAAAACTTGGAACTTGGAACCTTTGTGTTTTGTGCTTGGAGACACGTCGAAATACGCTTCTCCATAGACCAATTCCACTTGACGAGTTTCCCCCTCGACAAAAGCAACAGGGAATTTTAATTGGGATTCAGAATTCAACCAAACTTGTGTTCCGTCGGATAATTTAATAAAGAATTGCCCACCTCTTGGAATCGTTAAATAATTGAAGGCTGTTTGGGTTTGGGTTTGTTGACTGGTTTTGTAAACAATCTGTTTACCGTTACTGCTAGCGTTTTTAGTTTGAAAAGTATTTCCGCTTTTTAATACGACTACAGAACCGTCTTCCAAAGTTAAAGTCGCTTTGTCTGTTCCCGCTTCAATTTTGATATTTGTGTTTACGATTGCCGGAGCTATTTCAATAGGATTGTTGAAAAAATTATTTCTGAATACATAAGTTGTGGTTAGCAATCCTACAACTATAGCAGCAGCGGCGTATTTGAACCAACGATTGTTTAGAGAAAAAACTTTTGATTCTTTTTGCTCAATGTTCTGTACTAATGGGTTCTCTAATTTAGAGACAATTGTATTCCAAGCCTTGTCTTTATCGATAGTATCGGCAAATGATACTTGTCTGGATTTTTTATACAGTAGCAGAAAGTCTTTAAACAGCACTTTGTTTTCAGGCGCTTCATTTAACCATTGCTCTAACTCGATACTTTCGGCTTCACTTATTTCTTTCATAGTATAAAGCGAAATAAGTTTTACTATGTGGGTGTCTATTTTACTCATCTTTGATGTCTTATACTATATATATAATCAAAGATCAAAAATGGGTGACAAGAAATTAACTTTTTTTTTAGGCCAACATCAAAATTATTATAATATCCAGTTTTAGTCGAAGTTGTTTTAAAGCTCTTGCATAATGGGTTTTCACTGTATTAACAGAAATATCAAGATGTTCAGCTACTTCTTTATACTTCATATTCTCTAACACAATAGCTTTAAAAACTTCCTTACTTTTTTCGGGCAAAGCCTCTATTTGCTCGTATAATTTCTTTTTTCTTCTTCTAAAGTAGCAAAGTCCAATGGTTCGTCTTCCATCAACTTATTGACCATATTTTCGATGGCATCGAATTGGTATTTCGCTTGCTTTTTAATGCCCTGTAAGGTATTATTTTTTACAGCCTTGAAAAGATAAGGACTCATTGGGTTGTCGAATTTCATATATAACTTTTCGTCCCAAAGTTTTATAAACAAATCCTGAACAATGTCTTCGGCCAACTCAAACGAATCACAATATTTTAAACTATAAACGCACAATGGCATATAATACTTATCAAACAATTGATTGTATGCCAATGGATCGCCTTCTTTAAGTTTTTCGAGGATTTGTAAATCGTTTAATTCCATAAAACGTTTAACATCTAGAGAATTTCTTGGTATAATTTTTTTCAAATATATTCATTTATCGGTAGGTGTTATTATTTAAATGACAAAAAAATTACACATTACTGATAATCTGTAATTTGCGTGAAGGTTAATAGTATAAATAAATTTTAATAATGAGTGGCTCCCAAACTTTAAATCCGAAAAACAATTGCAAACTATAAAGGCGATTATGAAAGAGTTTAAAAATTAATCTCTTTGCAGGCTCAATTTTTTTTTGAATTTTGTTTCTTTGTTGCTGAAAACTTAAAATCAATAAATGCCAGACTATTTCCTTGACATCGAATACAACAATATTACTTACGGTGAAAAAGATGTCAATTTAAAGGAATTTGAATGCTGTACTTTCAACGGTTGTGATTTCTCGCAATGCAATTTTATTGGAGTGGTTTTTATAGATTGCACTTTTAACGATTGTATTTTTAGCGGAGCCAAAATAAACCATGTAGCCTTGAGAAGCGTATTTTTCTATCGTTGCAAAATGGAAGAAGTCAATTTTGCGATGTGTGACAAACTCATTTTTGAAGTTCATTTCAAGGAATGTGTCTTGGATTTTTCTAAATTTTACACCCTAAAAATCAAAGGAACCACTTTTGTCGATTGTAGTATCATTGCTGTTGATTTTATGAGTACCAATCTCACCGAAGTTATTTTCGATAACTGTGATTTATACCGTTCTGAATTTGCTAAAGCCAATGCTAGCAAGGCTAATTTTAAAACGAGTTACAATTACACTATAGATCCCACAAAAACCAAAATCAAGAAAGCCGTATTTTCTCTGGCAGATGTCAAAGGTTTACTTTTCAAGCACGATATTCAAGTAACTTAAAAAAATGATTTCGAAAAATACTTGATTCAGTCACCTTAAACGCTAAAATTCAATATTTTATCTTTATTTTTTCATCCAATACTAAAATTATTTAGTACTTTTATTAGGTTGAAATTACTCCCCAAAAATCTTTTCTGAATAAATAAAGTTTTTCTTCCAAAAAATAGCATTTATATACTATATAAAATATGATATATATCATATTTGGAATAATTATTTTTTTTGAAATTTGATACACTAATCTAATTTAAATCAAAGAGATATGGCAAATTTTGATATCAAACACATTAAAAATGTGGTTTTAGTTGGGCATACCGGAAGCGGCAAGACGACTCTGATTGAGTCGATGTTATTTGAAGCAGGATTAATCAATCGAAGAGGTTCCATCCTAGAGAAAAATACGGTCGCCGATTATTCGGATATCGAACACGAAAAAGGAAAATCTTTTTTTTCTAAATTAGTAAATACAAAATGGAGGGGTTACAAAATAAATTTGCTGGACACGCCCGGTTACGACGATTTCGCAGGGGAAATTATTGGAGCAATGCGCGTTGCCGATTGTGGTTTGATGCTCTTGAACTCCTCGATGGGTGTTGAAGTCGGAACCGATATTATTTGGGAATATGCCAATGATTACAAATTACCCATTTTGTTAGCCGTCAACCAACTGGACAATGAAAAATCAGACTTCGACAAAACCATACAAGAAGCCAAAGATCATTTCGGACAAAGTGTAGTCGTAGTGCAATATCCATTCAATCAAGGCCTTGAATTTGATGCTATTATCGACGTTTTGAATATGGTACTATATCAATATCCCAAAAATGGTGGCAAACCAGAAAAATTAGCCATTCCAGCATCTGAAATCGAGAAAGCCAATCGTTTGCATCAGGAATTAATTGAAACCATAGCTGGAAACGATGAAAACTTAATGGAATTGTATTTCGAAAAAGGCGAATTGAATGAAGATGAAATGAAATTAGGCTTGCATCACTCCTTGATAAAACACGAAATTTTTCCAGTATTTTGCGTTTCTGCCAAGAAAAATATGGGAAGCGGACGAATTATGGGATTCATTGATAATGTGTGTCCGTCGGCTTTTGAAATGCCCAAACAAAAAACCATCGACGGAAAGGAAATTGAATGTAGCGAAAACGGCCCAACTGCCATATTTATTTATAAAAACCTCTCAGAGCCTCATATTGGCGATTTAAGTTTTTTCAAGGTACTTTCGGGAAAAATTAAAGTGGGAGACGAATTAACCAACGAAAATACGGGGCAAATTGAACGCATCAATCAGTTGTATGAAGTCGAAGGAAGCAAACGAACTCCTGTAAATGAATTAACTGCTGGCGATATTGGCGCTACGCTAAAATTGAAAGATACTCACATCAATAACACGCTTCACGAAAAAGGAAAACATATTGAAATTACTCCAATAAAATTCCCAAATTCTACTTTTTCGATTGCTGTGGAAGGCACTAAAAAAGGCGAAGAAGAAAAATTATCCATGGCTTTGCACCAATTGGTCGAAGAAGATCCTACCATCAGAATAGAAGTTTCTCCCGAATTAAACCAAACCATTATTCATTGTCACGGCGAATTGCATTTGGCGATTATTAAATGGAAATTAGAAAAACAATTCAAATTATCGGTAGAATTCCGCAATCCAAAAATTCCGTATCGCGAAACGATTCAAAAAAGTGCCGAAGTCACCTATCGTCACAAAAAACAATCGGGCGGTTCTGGACAATTTGCCGAAATAGCAATGAAAATCGAACCTTGGTACGAGGGTATGGACGAACCTAAAGGCTACAATATTCGAGGAAAAGAAGAAATTAATTTGGCTTGGGGTGGCAAATTAATCTATTACAATTGCATCGTGGGTGGAGCAATCGATACTCGTTTTCATCCTTCGATTATGAAAGGAATTATGGAAAAAATGACCAAAGGCCCATTGACAGGTTCTTATGTGAGAGACGTTCGGGTGATTTTATATGACGGCAAAATGCACCCTGTTGACAGTAACGATTTGGCGTTTAAAACCGCTGGAATGATGGCTTTCAAAGAAAACTTTGTTAAAGCCGATCCACAATTATTAGAACCTTTTTATCACATTAAAATTCAAGCGCCTGAGGAACTTACGGGTGCAATTATGAGTAATATTCAAACGCATCGAGCCAATGTAGAAAGTATGGATGCCGAAGGGCAATTTACGCTGATTACAGCTTTTCTACCTTTTGCAGAAATGCAGGAATTTGGCAGTGATTTGCGTTCCTTAACTCAAGGAAGAGCGCGATTTACAGCGAAGTTTGATCATTACGAATCGGTTTCTTTTGATATGCAGAAAAAATTAGTTTCCGAATTTAAAAAAGAAGAAGAACTGGTTTAAATAGTGTCAAAAGTGATATAAACAAAAAAGAGTTCCGAAATTTCGGAACTCTTTTTTGTTTATCAATTTATTGCAAACAATATTATATTTTAATACAATCATACAACTCCGTTTGTCACGCTGTAAAGCGTCCCTACCCTCGTGAGTAGCGACTCCTACGGAGTGACAAATAGCCTTTTAGTTTGGGCTATTTTATATGCGTTTTCGGTATTATTGAAAAGCTAAATATCTTTTGCCAATAATCCTTTCAGCCACATTCCAACAATCAAAGCAATGATTAATAGTATTGCAAATAAATAGAAAATAGTAATTTCTGCACTCAAACCTAACAATAATGGTCCTGCAAAGGCTGCTGCAGACCAAGCTGTTAAGATGTAACCCAAGACTTGTCCGTATTTTTCAGTTCCATAAATGCTTTTCACAAAAGAAGGCATTGTAGCAAAACCCGCTCCATAACCCGCAATAATGACATAAGTCAAGATTTGAAAAGAAATAGAATTGGTCGAAAAACTTGGTATCAAAGCAAAACAAACCACATTGATTCCGATAAAAAGCATAAAAGTAGTCCAACAGCCTATTTTGTCTGAAATACTCGACCAGAATAAACGTCCCAATCCATTAAACAATCCGATGATGGCTACAAACAACGTAGCTTGTGCTGCTGACATTCCTACGACTTCTTGTCCCAAAATAGCTGCTTTGGAGATGATGGCAATTCCGCCACAAACATTTAAGAATAATAACAACCAAAGAGCCATAAACCGTTTGTCGGTTAGAATTTCTTTTGGAGTTAAATCAATATGAGCGTGGTGTGCTGAACTTGTACTTTCAGGATTTGCCAAATACAATGCGCTCAAAAGCATACAAATTCCATAGCCAATTCCAAGTGTGGCAAAAGCTCCCGATAATCCCATAGAAGTAATTAAAGGGCCAATTAAAAAAGAAGCTAATAAAGAACCTAAGGCAAAAGACATAATAATTATTCCGGAAGCCAATCCTGGTTTATCGGGAAACCATTTTACGACCGTGTAAACTGGAACCACGTATCCAAAACCTAAACCAATGCCTTGTAAAACACCAAATGTTAAGTAAAACAAATAGATATTGCCCATATTTACAGCCAAAGCACTACCTAATAATCCTATGGTTAAAAATAATGTTGCTAGTAAACCAGCTTTGGTTGGGCCAATTTTTTGAGCCAATTTACCCATAAAAGCTGCTGTTAATCCTAAGAAACAAATGGCTAAACTAAACCCTGTTTTGGTATCGTGAGCATCCCAATTTAATGCTGCAGATAATGGTTCGATCCATTTGCTGTACGCATAAATAGACCCGATTGACAGTTGCATAATCATTCCTGCCAACACGATTAAATATTTATTCTTTTTCATTTTAATTTCTAAAATACTTTTTTATTGAATTTATTTTATGATCTCCTGTTATCTGTACTAATCTTAAAAATGGCACACGGATGACACGGATTTAAACAGATAAAAACGGATTTTCATATTAATATCAGCGAAAATCCGTCTAATCCGTGTCATCTGTGTGCTTTTTTGAGTGATTAATCAACTTAGTGGACAGTCATAATTTATTTTATAGTAACGTTATCTAAATACAAACTAAAAATGGCTTTGGCATTTTCTAAGGCTTCGGTGGTTGGCGAAGGTGTATCGGCTAACTCATATTTCATATTCATCAACTCCCATTTGTGTTTTCCCAATTGGTGAAAAGGGATAATTTCTACTCTTTCAACTGTTTTATAACCCGAAAAATGTTTCGCCCATTCGTGCAAATATTCTTCTTGATCCGTCAATCCCGGAACAAAAACATAGCGCAACCACATTGGTTTTCCAGTGCTCTCGCGATGCTCGGCAATTTTTAATGTAGTGGTATTGTTCAAACTAGTGAGTTTTTTGTGCCATTCTGGGTTGATGTGTTTGACATCCAATAGCAACAAATCAGTTCTATCCAAAAGTTCTTTGGTATTATCGTCTAAAACGCGTCCATTTGAATCCAAACAAGTGTTGATTCCGTGTTCGTGCAAACGATCGAAAAAGTGAATTAATTTGGCTCTTTGCAACAAAGGTTCGCCTCCTGAAACGGTTACTCCGCCTTTTTTGCCGAAATATCCTTTTTGTTTTAAGGCTTTCGAAACCAATTCGTCAATAGTGACCAATGTTCCTCCGTGAATGTCAATCGAATCGGGATTTTGACAATACAAACAGCGAAATTGACACCCTTGAACAAATACCACCATCCGAATTCCGGGTCCATCGTGGGTTCCAAAAGTCTCTAAAGAATGAATTCTCAATAAGTCAATATCGGATTCGTTTAATAAATGAGTGTCTTGTTCTGGGAAGTACATAGGTGTTTGTTATTAAAATTAAATTCTATTCCTTTAAGTAAAAATTTAAAGAAATAGAATTTATAAAAATACATTATAATTTGAAATTACATAGTACTATGGAAAGTTCTGCTAATCACTTCCAATTGGTGCGCTTTTGACAATCTCACAAAATTAACTGCATAACCAGAAACACGAATAGTCAATTGCGGATAATTTTCTGGGTGATTGTAAGCATCTAACAAGGTTTCTTTGTTCAGCACATTCACATTCAAATGGTGAGCATTTCTTCCAAAATAAGCATCTAAAGTTGTAGTCAAGTTACTTACTTGCTCTTCTAAATTGTTTCCTAATGATTTTGGAACCATTGTGAAAGTATAAGAAATTCCATCTTGAGCATCGTTGTAATTCAATTTACTTACTGAGTTTAAAGAAGCAATCGCTCCATTTTCGTCTCTACCGTGCATTGGATTGGCTCCTGGTGCAAAAGATTCTCCAGCTTTACGTCCGTCAGGAGTGGCTCCAGTATTCGAACCGTACATTACATTTGAAGTAATAGTCAACAATGAAAGTGTTGGAGTCGAATTTTTATAGGTTTTGTGTTTTCTCAACTCATCAATAAATATCTTAGTGATTTCTTGTGCAATGCTATCAACTCTATCGTCGTCATTACCAAATTTTGGAAAATCACCTTCGATATTGAAATCGGTAGTCAATCCGTATTCGTTTCTAACAGGAGTTACTTTAGCATATTTAATAGCTGAAAGTGAATCGGCAATAATCGAAATTCCCGCAGCTCCATAAGCAATATCAATTTTTGGATTGCTATCAATTAATGCCATTTGAGCTCTTTCGTAATAATATTTATCGTGCATATAATGAATGATATACATTGATTTTGCATAGACACGAGCTACTTCGGCCAATGTTTTCTTGAACGATTTCATAACCGTATCATAATCCAAAACTTCATCATCCATTTCAGAAATACCACTTACTACTTGAACTCCCTCGGCTTCTTCTCTACCTCCATTCAAGGCCAATAAAAGTGCTTTAGGCAAATTGGCACGAGCTCCAAAATGTTGAATTGTTTTTCCAATTTCTTGGTACGAAACACAACAAGCAATTCCATAATCGTCTGAACCGCGATTGTCTCTCATCAAATCGTCATTTTCGTATTGCAATGATGAAGTGTCGATAGAAACTTGTGCACAAAAATCTTTGAAACCTTGTGGCAAACTTTCAGACCAAAGAATAGTCAAGTTTGGTTCTGGAGAAGCGCCTAAATTATAAAGGGTTTGCAAGAAACGGAATGAAGTTTTAGTTACTTTGGTTCTTCCATCGTGCAATTGACCTCCAATGGCTTCGGTAACCCAAGTTGGATCTCCACCAAAAATCGCATCGTAAGCTCCTGGACGAAGGTGACGAACCAATCTCAATTTCATTACAAATTGGTCAATATATTCTTGAGCTTGTTCCTCGTCAATGATTCCAGCTTCGATGTCGTTTTGAATGTAAACATCTAAAAATGAAGAAACATTTCCTAAGGACATTGCTGCTCCATCTTGTTCTTTAACTGCGCTTAAATATCCTAAATAAGTAAACTGAACCGCTTCGTGAGCAGTAGTTGCTGGTTTCGAAATGTCAATTCCATAAGAAAGTGCCATTTTTTTCATGTCTTGCAAGGCTTTGATTTGCTCTGCAATTTCTTCACGCAAACGAACTTTAGCATCACTCATTTCACCTGACACTTTTTCTTTGTCTGATTTTTTTTCTGCAATCAATCGGTCAATACCATAAAGAGCTACTCTTCTGAAATCGCCAATTATTCTTCCTCTTGCATAATTATCAGGCAATCCGGTTAAAACGTGTTTTGATCTGAATGTTTTAATTTCACCATCATAAGCATCAAAAACAGCTTGATTGTGGTTTTTAGCATAATTGAAAATATCTACTACTCTATCAGAAACTTTCAAGCCTTTTTCAGCAACAGCCGATTCCACTAATTTGATTCCACCATAAGGTTTCATCGCTCTTTTTAATAGTTCATCTGTTTGAAGTCCTACAATAGTTTCATTTTCTTTTTGAATGTAACCCGGTTCAAATGACGTAATATTTGAAATAACCTCGGTATCAATGGCAAGACAACCATCATTTTCTCTTTCTTTCAAAAGTGATGCTTTACAAACATCCCAAAGTTGCATTGTTTTATAAGATGGACCAACAAGAAAACTCGCATCACCTTCATACGATTTAAGATTTTGCAAAATAAAATCGTGTACATTAATACTGTCTTTCCAAACTCCTGCTTTTAATTCTAAACTTTTTACTAAATTTTCCATTATTTATATCTCTATTATTTTTCTAAACTTTTTATCTTTTTTCTATGTTTAAATTTACGAAATATGTAAATAGAATATAGATTTTACGTTTTTTTTAGGAATAGCTCAAAGTTTTACCTTATAGAAAACTAATTCAATAAATTATCTGTCACATAAATTTATTATCCTAATTTTTTAAAGGATTTCGAAGGAAAATTGTGAAAATTACGATAACGGTATAGCTTTTTTAATTTTTTATTTTTGACTCATTTTCTTCTGAAAACGGACTAGCAGAGTGAATTTTTATTCAAAAAAAAGGAATAAAATTGGTATAAACTAGAACAAAATACATAGAAGAATCGGTCCAAAAACAAACTAATTCCGTTAGAAATAGTAAATAAAAATCCCCTTTCAAAGCAAAACTTCGAAAGGGGATTTGATGAATTATTGAACAAATTGTAAAATAATTTATATTTTGAATTCCGTTTTGTAATTCTCTATTTGGTGTAAACCGTATTTTCCTGCTCAGCAACTCTTATAAAAGTCGTTCTTTTGGTCAATTCTTTCAATCGGGAAGCACCAACATACGTACAAGCGCTGCGCAAACCGCCAAGAATATCTTTTAAAGTAGCTTCAACATCGCCTCTAAAAGGAACTTGAACCGTTTTTCCTTCGCTTGCTCTGTATTCGGCAACCCCACCCACGTGTTTTTCCATCGCAGTGGTCGAACTCATTCCGTAAAATTGTTTGAATTTTTCACCATTAATTTCTATCAGTTCACCACCACTTTCGGTATGACCAGCTAGCATTCCTCCCAACATTACAAAATCGGCACCAGCTCCAAAAGCTTTGGCAACATCGCCAGGAGTTTTACAACCACCATCACTAATAATTTGTCCGCCAAGACCGTGAGCCGCATCGGCACATTCTATAATGGCTGAAAGTTGAGGATAACCCACTCCCGTTTTAACTCTGGTAGTACAAACCGAACCGGGTCCAATTCCTACCTTTATCATATCGGCTCCAGCCAATAATAATTCTTCGACCATTTCGCCTGTCACCACATTTCCGGCAATAATCACTTTATCAGTATATTGCTTGCGAGTTTGCTGCACAAAATTGACAAAATGCTCCGAATACCCATTGGCCACATCAATACAAATGAATTTCAATTGCGGATTGGCTTCGAAAATTTCAGCTATTTTTTTGGAATCGTTTTTTCCTGTTCCTGTACTAATGGCGATATAATCATACATTTCTGGTGCTAAATCACGCAAAAAATCATTCCATTCCTGAACAGAATAATGCTTGTGTATGGCAGTAAAAAGTTTGTCTTCGGCCAAAGCTTTTGCCATAGCAAATGTACCTACGGTATCCATATTGGCAGCCATAATTGGAACTCCTGTCCAAGTTGCAGTACTGTGCAAAAATTTGAATTCTCTTTCTAAACTGACATGAGAACGGCTTTTCAAGGTAGATCTTTTAGGTCTAATCATTACGTCTTTGAACCCCAATTTCATTTCTGTTTCTATTCTCATTTTCTAATAATTTAATGGTATGAATTTCCTCCAAAATTACAAAATAAAGCGGAACAACACTATATTTTGACAGGCTATAAAACAAAAATTTCACTAATTGACAACCAATAAATTGGCGAAAATTAGTGAAATTTATATTTTAAAAATGTACTACTTAGAAAACGAAAATAGCTCTTTCGCTCATCATTTCGTTTACTTCATTGGCTACTTCTTCGATAATTTCTTCGTTGGTATGATCTGATAAAACTTTGTCAATCAAGGCAACAATAGTTTCCATATCTTCTTCTACCAATCCACGAGTGGTTATAGCTGCAGTTCCAACACGAATCCCTGAAGTCACAAATGGCGATTTATCATCAAAGGGAACCATATTTTTATTTACGGTAATTTCCGCTTTTACTAAAGCGTTTTCTGCATCTTTCCCTGAAATTCCTTTGTTTCTCAAATCAATCAACATCATATGATTGTCTGTTCCACCCGAAATAATATCATACCCTCTTTTTACAAAAGCGTCGGCCATTGCATTGGCATTTTTTTGCAATTGCAAAGCATATCTAAAGAATTCGTCGGTCAAAGCTTCTCCAAAAGCGACCGCTTTAGCTGCAATAATATGCATCAAAGGACCACCTTGATTTCCTGGAAAAACGGCTAAATCCAATAAAGAAGACATCATTCTGATTTCACCTTTTGGAGTAGTTAAACCCATTGGATTTGGAAAATCTTTCCCCATCAAAATCAAACCACCTCTTGGTCCACGCAAGGTTTTGTGAGTCGTAGTCGAAACAATATGACAGTGAGGCAAAGGATCATTCATCAAACCTTTTGCAATTAAACCTGCAGGATGCGAAATATCGGCAAACAAAATAGCACCAACAGAATCAGCAATTACTCTGAAACGCTCAAAATCCATATCACGAGAGTAAGCCGAAGCACCTGCGATAATTAATTTGGGTTGCTCTTTCGTAGCAATTTCTTGAATTTTATCATAATCTAATCGTCCTGTTTCCTTGTCAACACCATAAAAAACAGGGTTGTATAAACGTCCTGAGAAATTCACTGGCGAACCGTGAGTTAAATGTCCACCGTGAGACAAATCGAAACCTAAAATGGTATCGCCAGGTTTTAAACAAGCGTGATAAACAGCTGTATTGGCTTGAGAACCTGAGTGAGGCTGCACATTGGCATATTCTGCACCAAATAATTCCTTAGCTCTATCAATGGCGATTTGTTCGATGACATCAACCACTTCGCAACCTCCATAATATCTTTTGCCAGGATATCCCTCGGCATATTTATTGGTTAAAACAGAACCAGCTGCTTCCATTACTTCATCACTTACAAAATTCTCGGAAGCGATTAATTCTAATCCATGAATCTGTCTGTCTTGTTCCTCTAAAATAAGGTCAAAAATTTGTTTGTCGCGTTGCATTTCTTTGATTTTAGTTAATTTGTCGCAAAAATACAAAAAATCGTTTGGTAAATAGTAAGATTATGATATATTTGATGAGTAATTCTTAACAATATAATTAACAATAGTATGCCAATATCAGCTAATAATACCAACAGAAAATCTTGGATAGAAGTCCCCGTTGACAGCGATTTCCCAATTCAAAACATTCCATTTGGCGTTTTTATTACAAGAGATGACGTAATTACCATTGGAACTCGAATAGGAGATTGTGCCATTGATATGGGCGCTTTGCAGCAATTAAATTATTTTGAAGGAATCGAATTGACCGATGATATGTTCATGCAGGATACCTTAAATGATTTTATTTCGGATGGGAAAAAGACTTGGAGATTGGTTCGAAATCGCTTGGCAGAATTGTTTGATGAAACCAATCCAAAACTTAGAGACAATAAAGAACATAGAGATATTGTAATCTTTAATGTAAAGGACATCGAAATGCAATTGCCGGTATTAATTGGTGATTATACGGATTTCTTTTCGAATAAAGAACACGCGCTTAACGTAGGAAAAATATATCGTGACCCGGAACATTTATTGTCACCCAACTGGCTTCATATTCCGGTAGCGTATCACGGCCGAAGTTCTTCGATTATTCCATCAGGAATTCCTGTGCATAGACCGATGGGACAGACTTTGCCAAATGGTGAAAAAACACCTGTTTTTGGCCCTTCCAGATTAGTAGATTTCGAATTAGAAACGGCATTTATCACGACTGATGTCAATGTTATGGGCGAAAACATTCCAATAAACGAAGCTGACGATTATATTTTCGGAATGGTTTTGTTGAATGATTGGAGTGCGCGCGACATTCAAAAATGGGAATACGAACCACTGGGACCGTTTTTATCCAAAAACTTTGCAACTTCAATTTCTCCTTGGATTATTACGATGGATGCTTTAGAACCTTTTAGAACAAAAGGTCCAAAACAAGATCCGTCGCCTCTTCCCTATTTGCAACAAAAAGGCAAAAACAATTTCGACATCAATTTAGAAGTGGCCATTCAGCCTGAAAATGGTAAACCAACAATTGTTTCAAGATCGAATGTGAAAAACATGTATTGGTCTATGAATCAACAATTAACACATCATACTTCCAATGGTTGTCGCGTTAATTCTGGTGACATGATGGGCTCTGGCACCGTTTCTGGCCCAACTCAAGAGAGTTTTGGATCTATGCTAGAATTAACTCTAGGAGGAAAAACTCCAATTAAACTCAACGATGGTTCCGAACGCAGATTTATAAATGACGGTGATACTGTTATAATGAAAGGTTTTAGCAAAAACAATGGTGTCCGAATTGGTTTTGGCGAAGTATCAACAAAATTACTGCCACCGTATGTAAGGAAATAAATATTTTTTCAAACTCAATCTAATCCGACCTTTTTATAAGTGTCGGATTTTTTTTGGCATTATTATTGGCAAGAAAAATATCAGGAAAAAGTCTTGGAAAACGACTTTCATAAATCAAAATTTAGGTAAATTCGCAAAAAAAATTAAGATGAAAAAACACTACTTTATTTTCGCTTTTTTAATCCTAACATCCTGTGGTGTTAAACAAACTCAAAACTTATTGAGTTCAGGAAATTATGATGAAGCCATCAACAACTCCATTTCGGGTTTACGCTCCAATAAAGACAAAAAAGGCAATCAAGATTACGTTTATTTGCTCGAAGAAGCTTTCGCCAAAGCCAAAGAACGAGATTTGAATACCATCAATCTATTGGAAAAAGAGAATAATCCTGCCAATTTCGAAAAAATATACAACACCTATATAATATTAAACGAGCGTCAGGAAAAAATCAAGCCCTTACTTCCGTTGAAACTTTTGAACGAAGGCCGAAACGCCATCTTCCCTTTCGAAAATTACAACGACCCAATTGTAGAAAGCAAAAATAATTTGTCGGGTTATTTATATACTAATGCCAAATCGTTATTATCTACATCTGATAAAATGAATTTCCGCAAAGCATTCGACGATTTAACCTATTTGAACAAAATAACGCCCAACTATAAAAACACTATTGATTTGCTGAATGAAGCGCAATATAAAGGAACCGACTTTGTAAGCGTTTATACAAAAAACGAAACCAATATGATTATTCCGGTTCGTTTGCACAATGAATTATTAGATTTTAACACCTATGGATTGAACTCTAAATGGACTGAATTCCATAGCAGCAAACAATCAGGGATTCAGTATGATTACGAAATGATAATCCGTTTTCAAAACATATTGATTTCACCGGAACAAATAAAAGAAAAAGAATTTATCAAGGAAAAACAAATAATTGACGGGCAAAAAAAACTTTTGGACGCCAACGGAAAAGAAGTCCTGGACAATACTGGAAAAGTGGTAATGGTTGATAATCTTCGAAATGTAACTGTTCGAATATTTGAATCAAGACAATTAAAAACATGCCAAATTCAAGCAAAAGTAGACTATATCGATCTTAGAAACAATCAATCAATAAAATCTTTCCCTTTGATAAGCGAGTTTGTTTTCGAAAATATTTATGCCACCTACAAAGGCGACCGACGCGCTTCGGACACTAATTATTATTCCTATTTTGACAAAAGAGCCGTTCCTTTTCCATCAAACGAGCAAATGGTTTATGATACTGGCGAAGATTTGAAAAAGAAACTAAAAAATGGTATCCTCAACAATTCATTCATAAACTAACTGTTGTGCACTTTCTTAGAAGCACACTTACATAAATTAAACAATTAATCTCATATTTGTTGTAAAAAAAACTTAGTGTTCAAAGAAATTATTCGTAAATTTGCACCAATGAAAAAAACAAGTTTACATATAACAACTTTATCACGGATAAACAGATCTACGACTTCTCCCGAAGTACGGATGCTATTAGTATAGTTTCCGAAAGAGTATCTCATCGTTTTTTATCCATTTTCATTTTTCATATTTTGAAATTACATACATTATCTTTTGGATTTTTTAATCCACAAAACAGCATTATTTTTTGTACTTCAACTTATACTTTTATTTACGGTATGATGTACATTTGTACTGCTTTTTTAGTACCTATAAATTTTTATTTTTTTAACCCAAACTTCAACTCTTGAAATGAGAATATCTGTAGTTATAGCCCAAGAAGAACATTTTAAATATGCGCAAGAAATATGCGATACTATAGAAACTTCGGCTTTATTGAGAGGTACTGGAATTGCTAAAAGAACACCAGACTACATCAAAAAAAAGATACATAACGGAGACGCCGTTATTGCATTGGATAAAAATGGTGTATTTGCCGGTTTTTGCTATATAGAAAGTTGGCAACACGGTCAGTATGTTGCCCACTCAGGTTTAATTGTACATCCTGATTTTAGAAATCATGGTTTAGCCAAGAAGATAAAAACCTTTGTATTCAATTATTCTTTGAAAAAATATCCCGGTGCCAAAGTTTTTGGAATCACGACGGGTTTGGCTGTAATGAAAATCAATTCTGATTTAGGTTACAAACCAGTGCCTTTCTCAGAATTAACAAACGACCCAAGTTTTTGGAAAGGCTGTCAAACCTGTACTAATTATGAGATTTTGAAAAGCAAAGACAATAAAATGTGTTTGTGTACCGGAATGTTGTACGATCCAGCAGAAAAACCGAAAGACCCTCCTAAACATCCATTTAATGTCCGGATTTGGAATCGATTAAAAGAAATTAAAGCGGCGCTTTTCTTGGGAAAAAAAGAAAAATAAACAACACACAGTTCAAATAAAATAAAATCGGAGCTTTACAAACTCCACAAAAACAAATAAAATGGCAACTAAAAAAGTAGTATTAGCATATAGCGGAGGATTAGACACATCTTACTGTCTAAAATATTTAAAAAACGAACAAGGATACGAAGTTCATACCGTATTAATAAACACAGGCGGATTCGACGATGCTGAATTACAAGCCATCGAAGACAGAGCATACGAATTAGGAAGTGCCAAACACGCCAACCTCACTATTTTAGATAAATATTACGACAAAGCAATTAAATATTTAATTTTTGGAAATGTATTAAAAAACAATACTTACCCTTTATCGGTAAGTGCAGAACGTGTTTTCCAAGCTATTGAAGCTATCAAATACGCTAAATCTATAGGTGCTACTGCTATCGCTCACGGAAGTACCGGCGCTGGAAACGACCAAATTCGTTTTGATTTAATTTTCCAAACCATCGCTCCAGAAATCGAAATCATCACTCCAATTCGTGACTTGAAATTATCACGTCAGGAAGAAGTGGATTATTTAGCCAAAAATGGGGTACATTATTCTTGGGAAAAAGCACAATATTCCATTAACAAAGGACTTTGGGGGACAAGTATTGGAGGAAAAGAAACCTTAAATGCAAAATTACCACTTCCTAATGAGGCTTATCCTTCTCAATTAACAAAAGAAGGCGAAGAAAAAGTAACTTTAGAATTTTTGAAAGGAGAATTAGTAGCCGTAAACGGTGTAGCTGACAAACCTTCCAACAATATTGTAGTACTGGAAAAATTAGCTAGTGCTTACGCCATCGGAAGAGACATTCATGTGGGTGACACTATTATCGGAATCAAAGGAAGAGTTGGTTTTGAAGCCGCTGCGCCTTTAATCATCATCAAAGCACACCATTTATTGGAGAAACATACTCTTGGAAAATGGCAACAATATTGGAAAGAACAACTGGGAAACTGGTACGGAATGTTGTTTCACGAAGGTCAATTTTTGGATCCCGTAATGCGTAACATCGAAACTTTCTTGGAAGACACCCAAAAAACCGTAAATGGAACGGTGACCGTTTCTTTGAAACCATACCACTTTTCATTGGACGGAATAGAATCGGATAATGATTTAATGAATACCGGTTTTGGACAATACGGAGAAATGAACAATGCTTGGACATCTGATGATGCAAAAGGATTTATCAAAATTTTGGGTAATGCCCAAAACATATTTTCATCTGTAAACAACGAAACGTACGAGTAAAATATAATTATTTTAAATTTGGGCGTGACCCTCCGTAAAAACTACGGGTCGGGCTATTCGCTATATCCACGCTAAAAAGCGTGGGATGCCGCTTCTATCCCTCACGCACTCTCGTATCAAAATAGCATAGATTTGACAACTTTCTAAAAGTTGTCAAATCTGTCAACAATACAAAAGATATTAAAAAATAAAATTATGATTTCAATAGGTATAATTGGCGGTTCAGGTTACACGGCTGGGGAACTCATCAGAATATTGATGTTTCACCCAAACGCAAAACTTGATTTTGTTTACAGCACAACCAATGCGGGAAAACCACTTTCAATGGCGCATCACGATTTGTTGGGTGATATAGAAATGAATTTTACTGACACTGTAAATCCTAATGTAGAAGTTGTTTTCTTGTGTTTAGGACACGGAAAATCAATTTCATTTTTAGAACAAAATCAATTTTCTACTGCAACCAAAATCATCGATTTAGGAAATGATTTCAGATTGACAAAAGACAAAGACTTTAACGGAAAATCTTTTGTTTACGGCTTGCCGGAATTGAACAAAACCGACATTAAAAGCGCACAATATATTGCTAATCCGGGTTGTTTTGCAACAGCCATTCAATTGGCTTTGTTGCCATTAGCATCTCACGGATTATTGAATGATGATGTACACATCAACGCCACTACGGGAAGTACTGGAGCTGGAGTTGGTTTGGCAGCTACCTCGCATTTCAGCTGGAGAAACAACAATATGTCACATTACAAAGCCTTCAACCACCAGCATTTGGGCGAAATCAACCAAAGCGTGAACCAGTTGCAGGCTTCTTATAATGACGAATTGATTTTTGTTCCCAACAGAGGCGATTTTACAAGAGGAATTTTTGCTACACTTTACACAAAAGTAGAAGATAGTTTAGAAGATTTGGTTGCCAAATACGAAGCGTTTTACAAAGACCAACCATTTGTAACTGTTACTACTACTGATATCAATATGAAACAAGTGGTACAAACGAACAAATGTATTATTAGTTTAATGAAAAAAGGAAACCGGATTTTGATTACTTCGGTAATCGATAATTTAGTAAAAGGAGCTTCAGGGCAAGCGATTCAAAATATGAATTTGATGTTTGGACTTGAAGAAACTACAGGGTTGCACCTGAAACCAAGCGGATTCTAAAAATTTGTTTCAAGTTTCGGGTTTCAAGTTTCTCAACGAACTTGAAACTTTAAACTTTAAACCTTAAACAACAACAAAAATGAACTTATTTGACGTTTACCCATTATACCCTATTACACCTGTAAAAGCAGTAGATTGCACTATTTACGACGATAAAGGAATCGAATATTTAGATTTATACTCTGGTCACGGAGTAATTTCTATTGGTCACACCCAACCGGATTATGTGGCTAAAGTTACCGAACAATTAAACAATTTGAGTTTTTACTCGAATGCGATTCAAAACCCATTACAAGTAGAATTAGCGGAAAAATTAGGAAAAGCTTCCGGCTTGACTGACTTCAGCTTATTCCTATGCAGTTCTGGAGCTGAAGCCAATGAAAATGCTTTGAAACTAGCTTCTTTTCACACCAATAAATCAAGAGTAATTGCTTTTGATAATTCCTTTCACGGAAGAACTTCGGCAGCTGTTGCAGTGACCGATAACAAAAAAATTGTAGCACCATTAAACGCACAACAAGTTGTTACGTTTCTGCCATTGAACCAAATTGATTTGGTAGAACCCGAATTGAAAAAAGGCGGCGTTTGCGCCGTAATCATCGAACCTATTCAGGGTGTAGGTGGTTTAGACCAAGGAACAACAGAATTCTTTCAAGCTTTGGAAAAAGTTTGTGCTGCCAATGATGTTGTTTTAATCTTGGACGAAGTACAATCGGGTTACGGAAGAAGCGGAAAGTTTTTTGCGCACCAACACCACGGAATCCATCCTGACATCGTAACTACAGCCAAAGGAATGGGGAACGGTTTCCCTATTGGAGGCGTTTTGATTTCACCAAAATTCAAAGCAAGTTATGGACTATTAGGAACAACTTTTGGCGGAAGTCATTTGGCTTGTGCTGCCGGTATTGCCGTTTTAGACGTGATGGAAAAACAAAACCTGATTGCCAACACGAATAAAGTTTCGGAATACTTTTTTGAAGCTATCAAAGTTATCCCTGAAATCATCAAGGTAAAAGGAAGAGGATTGATGCTGGGTGTCGAATTTGATTTTGACGTAAGTGCCCTGAGAAAGAAAATGATTATTGAAAAATACATTTTCACGGGTGGAGCCAACAATAAAAACCTGTTGAGAATTCTTCCTCCGCTGACGATTACTACCGATGCCATTGATACTTTTATCGTGGCGTTGCAGGAATCATTGGCTGAATTAAAATAATGCTATTCGCTCCGCAAAGTCTCTGACTTTGCGGAAGTGAAAATCGGTCTCTGACCGCATACAAAACGAAGGTTAAAAACCTTCAAACACATCCTCAAAGTCGGAGACTTTGCGGAGCAAGGAACTAAATATCATAAAAATGAACACATTATTATCCATAGAAAAAAGAAATGCTGTTTTGAGCCGAATGGCAGAACTTCTGGAACAAGAAAGAGCCAATCTTAAAGCAATCAATCAACAGGATATGAGCAATTATTCCGGTGATGATTTGGCTATGGAAAAACGTTTGTTGGTAGATGACGCCAAAATTGACGGAATGATTTTGTCGATGCAGCAATTGGCCAGTCAGGAAGATCCTGTTGGGCAAGTTCGTTTCAATTTCACTCACGACAACGGAATGAAAGTGACCAATAAAACGGCTGCTTTCGGAACAATAATGATCATTTATGAATCGCGTCCTGACGTAACTGTTGAGGCGGGCGGAATCGCATTCAAATCCGGAAATAAAATTTTGCTGAAAGGCGGAAAAGAATCTTTGTTATCGAATTTGAAAATTGTTTCGCTTTGGCACCAAGCCTTGGAAGAGAACAATATTTCTAAAAATTGGGTTGAATATTTAAATTACAACCGTGTCGAAACCCAAGCTTTCTTGGAAAATCCAACACAAAGAGTGGACTTAATCGTTCCTCGTGGTGGTGAACAATTGATAGCTTTTACCAAGAAACACGCAACTTGCCCGGTAATTGTTAGTGGTCGTGGCAACAATTTCTTGTACATCAACAAAGAAGCTGATTTGCAAAAAGCATTGGACATTATCATCAATGGAAAAACAACCAATATCGGTGTTTGCAATGCTTTAGATAAAGTTTTAATTGATTCAAATTTAGAAAACTGGAAGGATTTTGCAGCAAATTTAGTTACTGAATTACAAAAGTACAAAGTTGAAATTTTAGGAGACGAACGCTTTTCAAAAGCAATAAATGTCCCTCAAATTGAATCAGATTTGATTTGGTACGAAGAGTTTTTGAATTATAAAATTGTTGTTGGAATTGTGGATTCCAACGAAGAAGCGGTTGCCAAAATTAACAAATATTGCGGCGGACATTCAGCTTCGATAATCACGACAAATGATGCAGTTGCCCAAGAATTTATGGAACAAGTTGATTGTGCAGCGGTGTATCAAAATGCTTCCACCCGATTTACCGATGGAGGTCAATTTGGTTTGGGAGGCGAATTGGCAATCAGCACAGACAAATTACATCAACGTGGTCCAATAGGATTGCAACATTTAGTCACTAATAAATGGTATATTTACGGAAATGGACAAATCAGGTAAAAAAAGAATCTTATTAAAGCTCGGAAGCAACACGCTCACCAAGGAAACCGATCACATTTCGAGAGGAAAGATTGAAGATATTGGAATGCAAATTGCCGCTCTTCAAGACGAATATGAGTTTATCATCGTAAGTTCCGGAGCCATTGCCGCAGCCAAACAGTTTGTAAAACTCGACAATCACGATAAAGATGTTTTTGTAAAACAAGCTTTAGCATCTATTGGTCAACCCCATTTAATGCGGATTTACCACGAAAATTTCAGCGATTTGGGTTTACATACTTCGCAATGTTTGCTTTCCTATTCCGATTTTGAAAAAAAACAAACCAAAGTCAATATTGTCAACACGATAAATGTCTTGGTCAAAAACAGTTATATTCCAATCATCAACGAAAATGACACCGTTGCCACGGACGAAATCAAGTTTGGCGATAACGATAAATTGGCCGCATTGACAGCCGTTTTGTTAAATGTTGACATCCTGATAATCGCTACGAATACGAACGGAATTTACACCAAAGCTTCCTTAAAGGATGAATTTCCAGAAACCATCGAATTGGTAACTGATTTAAGCGTTTTACAAAAAGAAATTGGAGATTCGAAATCATCTCACGGAACTGGTGGAATGCAATCCAAAATCGATTCGGCGGCTATAGCCAAAGCAGCCAATATCGAAACCTGGATTATCAATGGACTGGAAGACAACTTTATGGTGAAAGCTTTAAAAAACGAGATTAAATTTACCAAGATTGTGTAGATTGGAACACGGATGATACGGATTCGCTAAAGCGAAAACGCGGATAAAAACAGATTTTTTAAAGTTTTATAAAATTGAACTAAAAATTATGACTGGTAACAACTTTTTAGATTCTTTTATCTTTGCATTATTTTCTTTTATTTTTTATAAACTTTGGAAAATTATCAAAATACGTTACAGGAATAAAGGAATTGAACCAAACTCTTATGATGATAATATGCTAAATATTAGAATGTGGTTTGCAATAATAATGTTTTTATTGCTATCAATTATATCACTTCTTTTTTGGTAAATAAAATTTAAAATTAAATGCTTAAAAAAATGAAAAAATGAACTTTATATCCATACAAAACATAGACTCACTCGAAAATTGGGTGAAACAAGCGTTAAAAATTAAAAAAAATCCGCTTAAAAACAAGAAACTGGGCAAGAACAAAACACTGGTAATGTTGTTCTTTAATTCTAGTTTGAGAACGCGTTTGAGTACCCAAAAAGCAGCATTGAATTTAGGAATGAACGTGATGGTGATGAACTTTGGCAGCGAAGGTTGGACATTGGAATATGAAGATGGAGCCATTATGAATCAAGGCGCTTCGGAACACATCAAAGAAGCTGCTGCAGTGGTTTCTCAATACGCAGACATCATTGCCATCAGGGCTTTCGCAGGTTTGGTGGACAAAGAAAAAGACAATGCCGAAACCGTGATTTCAGGATTTTTGAAACACGCCACCGTGCCTATCGTGAATATGGAAAGTGCCACGGGACACCCGATGCAATCCCTTGCCGATGCGATTACAATGGCGGAACACAAAACCAAACACAGAGCCAAAGTGGTGCTAACTTGGGCACCGCATCCAAGAGCTTTGCCACAAGCAGTTCCCAATTCCTTTGTGGAAATGATGCAAAAGCAAACTGAAATGGATTTCGTGATTACGCATCCAGAAGGTTACGAATTGAATCCTGACATCACCAAAGATTCCATAATCGAATACGATCAGAATAAAGCTTTTGAAAATGCCGATTTTATCTATGCCAAAAACTGGAGCAATTACAAGGAATATGGTCAAATAACCAACTCCGACCCCAATTGGACCGTTACTGCCGAAAAAATGGCTTTGACCAACAACGCCAAGTTTATGCACTGTTTGCCCGTTCGTAGAAACGTTATCGTGGCCGACGAAGTAATTGACAGCGAACACTCCATTGTCATCGAACAAGCGAACAATAGAACTTATTCGGCTCAATTAGTGTTGCAAAAGATTTTAGAAAATAGAAAATAGAAGATTTGACAACTTTCTAAAAGTTGTCAAATCTAAACTTTCCAAAACTATCAAATCTAAAAAAATAAAAATGTCAAATAAGAAACCACTATCCATCATAAAAATCGGTGGCAACATCATCGACAATCCAACCGAATTGTCCCAGTTCTTGGAAGATTTTTCCAAGATTGAAGGCAACAAGATTCTCGTTCACGGTGGCGGAAAATCGGCTACGAAAATGGCGAAGAGTATTGGTTTGGTTCCCCAAATGATTGACGGAAGAAGAATTACCGATAAACCAATGCTGGATGTGGTCGTGATGATTTATGCCGGAGAAATCAACAAAAATATTGTAGCTCAATTGCAAGCCAACAATACCAATGCAATGGGGTTTTCTGGTGCCGACGGAAACTTGATTCAATCCACCAAAAGGAACCATCCCACCATCGATTACGGTTTTGTGGGCGATGTTCAAAAAGTGAATACTCCCTTATTGGAAACATTGATTTCTAAAGGAATTGTCCCTGTTTTTTGCGCCATCACGCACGATAAAAACGGGCAATTATTGAATACCAATGCGGATACCATTGCCAGTGAATTGGCCATCGCCGCTTCGGAAGTTTTTGAAGTGACCTTGAATTATTGCTTCGAAAAAGCGGGAGTGCTGACAGATATTGACGATGAAAATTCGGTGATTCAACAAATCAATTCTGCTCTTTATGCCAAATTAAAATCAGAAGGTGCGATTCATTCTGGAATGATTCCAAAATTGGACAACTGTTTCAATAGTTTGTCGAAAGGAGTCCAAAAAATAAAAATTGGCCATCACAAGATGTTGAAAAATGCTAATGCAATTTGTACAAGCATTGAGTTATAGTAAACAAGACCTGTCAGGTTTTTAAAACCTGACAGGTCTTATTCTCATAAAATAAACATGAAAAACATAGAAACCCTTACTCAAGAAGCCATTGCTCTTTTAAAAGCATTAATTGAAACACCTTCCTTTTCTAGTGAAGAAGAGCAAACAGCGCTTTTAATAGAAAATTGGTTTAATCAAAATAACATTCCTTTCGAAAGGGAGAACAATAATGTTTGGGCTTTTAATAAATATTTTGATAAATCCAAACCCACCCTTTTACTCAATTCGCATCACGACACCGTAAAACCCAATCAAGGCTATACCAACGATCCATTTAAAGCCATCCTAAAAGACGGCAAATTATTTGGTCTCGGAAGCAATGATGCTGGCGGTGCTTTGGTTTCATTAATCGCCACATTTACTCATTTTTATGTCTTTGAAAACCTACCTTACAATATCGTAATGGTGGCTTCGGCAGAAGAAGAAAGCAGCGGAAAAAAGGGTTTGAATAGCGTGTTGAAACATTTGCCGGAATTGGAATGTGCCATCGTTGGCGAACCTACTTTGATGCAATTGGCGGTGGCCGAAAAAGGATTATTGGTATTGGATGTAATCGTAAAAGGTACAGCTAGTCACGCCGCACACAACAATCCCGACAATCCTATCTACAATGCAATCCCTGTAATGGAATGGTTCAAAACCTATCAATTCGAGAAAATATCCGAGGTTTTAGGTCCCGTAAAAATGACCGTAACCCAAGTTACTGCAGGAAAACAGCACAACGTAGTTCCCGCCGAATGTCATTTGGTTGTGGATATTCGGGTGAATGATTGCTACAACAATACCGAAATTTTGGAAACGGTAAGAGCAAATGTAAATGCCGAAGTCACACCACGTTCGATGCATTTAAATGCTTCGTCCATCCCAATTTCACACGGATTGGTCCAAGCCGGAATCGCCTTGGGAAGAACGACTTACGGCTCGCCTACCCTTTCTGACCAATCGGTTTTGTATTGCAAATCCCTGAAACTGGGACCAGGAGAAAGCTTACGCTCGCACTCGGCAGACGAATTTATATATATCAACGAAATAGAAGAAGGAATCCAATTGTATATCAAAATATTGACTGATTTTTTCAAAATTAAATAGTACGGACAGCTCGCGAGCTGTCCCTACAAAATAAAAAATACGCTTATGAAACTTTGGGAAAAAGGAATACCAACAGATAAACAAATAGAACATTTCACCGTTGGAAACGACCGTGAATTAGACTTGGTTTTGGCAAAATACGATGCTTTGGGTTCTATTGCCCACGCCAAAATGTTGTGTCAAATCGGACTTTTGACGGAAGAAGAAACCGATTCTTTGGTTCTGGCTTTGGAAGACATCATTGTTGATGCTGAAAAAGGTGAATTCGAAATTGACGAAAATTTTGAAGACGTACATTCCAAAATCGAATACCTTTTGACGATAAAATTAGGCGATGCCGGAAAGAAAATCCACACGGCTCGTTCTCGTAACGACCAAGTTTTAGTTGACGTGAATTTATATTTAAAAGATGTCGTTACCGAATTCAAATCGCAAGTAAAAACCTTGTTTGATTTGTTGATGGAATCGGCAGATAAATACCAGAATGTATTGTTGCCGGGTTACACCCATTTGCAAATTGCAATGCCTTCTTCCTTTGGAATGTGGTTTTCCGCCTATGCCGAAACCTTGATTGACGACATTACGATGTTAAACGCCGCTTTGAAAATCGTGGACCAAAACCCATTGGGTTCAGCCGCCGGTTACGGCAGCTCCTTCCCGATCAACCGAACATTTACGACTCAGGAATTAGGGTTTGAAACCTTAAAATTCAATTCGGTGGCCGCACAAATGAGCCGCGGAAAATCAGAGAAAACAGTAGCTTTCGCAATGAGTAGCGTGGCTGCAACCTTGGCGAAATTCTCGATGGACGTTTGTTTATATATGAGCCAAAATTTTGATTTTATCGCTTTACCACCTCATTTAACGACAGGTTCCAGCATTATGCCACACAAGAAAAACCCGGATGTTTTTGAGTTAATCCGTGGAAAATGCAACAAAATTCAAGCCTTGCCTTATGAAATTACCTTAATCACAAATAACCTACCAAGCGGGTATCACAGAGATTTACAATTATTGAAAGAAGGATTGTTTCCTGCGATTCAAAACCTGAAAGCCTGTTTGGATATCGCAATTTTCTCCATCAAAGACATCAAGGTAAAAGACAATATTCTGGCGGATAAAAAATACGATTATCTGTTTACGGTGGATACATTAAACGAAATGGTGGTAGCTGGTATTCCTTTTAGAGATGCTTACAAAGCCGTTGCGGAACAACTGGAAAACGGCACTTTCCAATCACCAAAAGAAACCAAACATACCCACGAAGGAAGTATCAACAACCTTTGTTTAGAGGAGATTAAAGAGAAGATGAAATTGGCTTTATAGGTTTTGAAAAGCAAAAATAAACCGCAGATTCACAGATTAAAAGTATAATCTGCGAATCTGCGGTTTTATATTTTAATGCCAAAATTAGCTACAATTTCCCCTTCAACTCCCCGGCATCAATATCACTGTGAGAAACATCATAAACCGATTTTCCTTCCTTAATTAACAGCAATTGTGGCGATTGATGATACACACCAAAACGGCTCGCAATTTCATTTGAAATAGCTCTGTGTTCCAATAAATCCAGAAAATAGGCATCTACATTTTCTTCTAAATCAAATTCGTTCTCAAATTGTTTCAAAGCGGTACGGCTAACGATACAACGCGTACTATGTTTAAAAATCACAACCGGTTTTTCGTTTGAAAGGGTCATAATTTCATTTAATTGACCCAAATCAGTCAATGGAATCCAATTGATTTTGCTCTTCGAATTATCTTGTTTTTCGGAACTTCCGAAAAGATTTGAAAATACACTCATTTTGTCGTTTTTTAAGTCATTTTGTCGTCTGTAATCCCCTTTTTTCCGGCCAAAATGTCGTAACTTTAGTGGTGGAATAAGATTTGACGATTATTCGACAAAGGTACAACATCTTTAAATTTACACAAGCACATTAATTCGCATAACAAACATTCAACTTTAAATAAAAAGTAAAATGAACATCAATAAATTTACAATCAAATCGCAGGAAGCCATTCAGCATTCACAGCAACTGGCTCAGGGTTTTGGACAACAACAAATAGAAAACGAACACATTTTCAAAGCTATTTTTGAAGTCGATGAAAACGTGGCGCCTTTCATTTTGAAAAAACTAAATGTAAATGTTCCGTTGTTCGAACAAATATTGGACAGCACCATCCAGAGCTTTCCAAAAGTTTCCGGTGGCGAAATTATGCTTTCCAGAATGGCAAACACAACACTCACCGAAGCCGAGATCATTGCCAAAAAAATGAACGACGAATTCGTTTCCATAGAACATTTAATCTTGGCTATTTTTGGTTCCAAAAGCAAAGTGGCCCAAATCCTGAAAGACCAAGGTTTAACCGAAAAAGGATTGAAAGCAGCCATTGACGAACTTCGAAAAGGAGAAAGAGTAACCTCCGCCTCCGCGGAGGAGACATACAATTCTTTGAACAAATACGCCAAAAACCTCAACGAACTGGCTCGAACCGGCAAACTCGATCCCGTAATTGGTCGTGACGAAGAAATTCGTAGGGTTTTGCAAATCTTGACCCGTAGAACCAAAAACAACCCGATGTTGGTCGGAGAACCTGGAGTTGGTAAAACTGCCATCGCCGAAGGTTTAGCACACCGAATCGTGGATGGCGACGTTCCCGAAAACCTGAAAGACAAAATCGTGTTTTCACTCGATATGGGAGCTTTGATTGCCGGAGCCAAATACAAAGGGGAATTCGAAGAACGATTGAAATCTGTAGTAAAAGAAGTCACTGCTGCCGAAGGCGATATTGTCCTTTTTATTGACGAAATTCACACCCTTGTGGGTGCTGGCGGTGGCGAAGGCGCGATGGATGCGGCAAACATCCTGAAACCGGCTTTGGCTCGTGGCGAACTGCGTGCTATTGGTGCAACCACTTTGGACGAATACCAAAAATATTTCGAAAAAGACAAAGCACTCGAACGTCGTTTCCAAAAAGTGATGATTGAGGAACCGGATACCGAAAGCGCTATTTCCATTCTTCGTGGTATCAAAGACAAATACGAAACACACCATAAAGTTCAGATAAAAGACGATGCTATTATTGCAGCGGTCGAATTATCGCAACGTTATATTACCAATCGTTTTTTGCCGGACAAAGCCATTGATTTAATGGACGAAGCCGCTTCGAAAATCCGAATGGAAATCAATTCGAAACCCGAAGAACTCGACGTTTTGGATCGAAAAATTATGCAATTGGAAATCGAAATTGCCGCCATCAAACGCGAAAAAGACGAAAGCAAACTGAAAGCTTTGGGAATGGATTTGGCCAACCTGAAAGACGACCGAAATGAAGTCTTCACCAAATGGAAATCCGAGAAAGATGTGGTCGATAACATTCAAACCGTAAAAACCGAAATCGAAGACTTCAAATACGAAGCCGAACGCGCCGAACGCGAAGGCGATTATGGAAAAGTAGCCGAAATCCGTTACGGAAAAATAAAAGAAGCCCAAGAGCGATTGGATGCGTTCCAAAAACAATTGGCCGAAGATCAAAAAGAAGGCACTTCCTTGATAAAAGAAGAAGTCACCCGTGAAGACATTGCCGAAGTAGTAGCCAAATGGACCGGAATTCCAGTAATGAAAATGCTGCAGGGCGAAAGAGAAAAACTCTTGAAACTGGAAGACGAATTGCACAAACGCGTCGTGGGCCAGGAAGAAGCCATCGAAGCCGTGAGCGATGCCGTGCGTAGAAGTCGTGCGGGCTTGCAGGATATGAAAAAACCCGTGGGAACCTTCCTTTTCTTGGGAACTACAGGAGTTGGAAAAACCGAATTGGCCAAAGCCTTGGCAGAATATTTATTCGACGACGAAAACGCCATGACCCGAATCGATATGAGCGAATACCAGGAACGCCACAGTGTTAGCCGATTGGTAGGAGCGCCTCCGGGATATGTGGGCTATGACGAAGGCGGACAATTGACCGAAGCCGTCCGCAGAAAACCCTATTCTGTAATATTATTAGACGAAATCGAAAAAGCCCATCCCGACACCTTCAACATCTTGTTGCAAGTCTTGGACGAAGGACGATTGACAGACAACAAAGGACGTCTCGCCGATTTCAAAAACACGATTATCATTATGACTTCCAATATGGGAAGCCAGATTATACAGGAGAAATTCGAGAACCTAAAAGGAAGTGTCGAAGCCGCCACCGAAGCTGCCAAAGTGGAAGTTTTGGGCTTGTTGAAACAAACCGTTCGTCCGGAATTCATCAATCGTATTGACGAAATCGTGATGTTTACGCCGCTGACCAATGCCAATATTGCGCAAATCGTGGGCTTGCAACTGAAATCGGTGACCAGAATGCTGGCACAACAAGGCATCACAATGGACGCCACTCCGGAAGCCATTGCCTATTTATCCGAGAAAGGCTATGATCCGCAATTTGGTGCCCGACCAGTAAAACGAGTAATCCAAAGAGACGTGCTTAATGAATTATCCAAAGAAATTCTCTCTGGAAAAATCACAACCGACAGCATCGTTTTAATTGATGCCTTTGATGGAAAGTTGGTATTTAGGAATCAAAGTGAGTTGGTACATTAAGCAATTCTTACTAACAACCTCAACCCTTTCAGAGTTTTAAACTCTGAAAGGGTTCTAGCTAACACCAGTCGAGAGATTGGTGTTTTTTTTTGCAGCGGAAAAACAAATAAAAACCCAAAACAACCGTTACAATTTCATACATTAGAAAAAAATTAAATCAATGCAAACAGAAGCTGTTTATACGATTAATACTAGACTTACCAAAAAAGGGAAAATAATCAAAAATAGCTATGGAAATAAATTTAGATAATAAGGAATACCAATATGCGCTTAATTTAATTAAAAACACCAATCAAACCTTTTTCTTGACTGGAAAAGCTGGAACTGGAAAATCTACCTTTTTAAAACATATTACTAATACCGTATCAAAAGAGTTTGTTGTCTTAGCTCCTACTGGTATTGCATCGGTTAACGTAAAAGGGATGACAATAAATTCTTTTTTTTTATTTCCTTTAAGACCTTTATTGCATAATGATAGTGGAATAAAACGCTTTCCAAAAGGTTCTGAAAAAAGAGAATTAATTGAAGTTATGGACACTTTGATTATTGATGAAATATCAATGGTAAGAGCAGACATTATAGATGCTATTGATTGTTCCTTAAGAAAAAACGGTGGAGATGAAAACTTGCCTTTTGGAGGTAAACAAGTTGTTTTTGTGGGTGACGTTTTTCAATTGGAACCAGTAGCTTCAAAAAAATCAGGGGAGCAGGAAATAATTAATCAGCTATACAATAATCCCTATTTTTTTAATGCTAGAGTTTTTGAAAAAATAAAATTCTTTACGATTGAATTGTTAAAAGTATATAGACAAAATGATACAGACTTTATAAACTTATTGGATAAAGTTAGGATAAATGAAACAGCAAATACGGATTTAATCAAATTAAATAATCGACTAATTACTAGTGCTGATTTGAAAAGTAAAGAATATATAATAACACTTTCAACCACAAATGAAATTGCCAATGACGTGAATCAACAAAAACTAGCTGAAATCAACAATATCAAATATATTTATGAAGCTGAAATAACAGGAGTTTTTGAAACAAATAGATATCCAACAGATATTGAATTAAATCTAAAAGTTGGTGCACAGATTATATTTATAAAAAATGATAGCTATAAAAGATGGTTTAACGGTACGATAGGTAAAGTTAAGCATCTCTCGGATGAAGAAATAACTATTATACTTGAAAATGGTGATTATTATACTTTGGAAAAAGTGATATGGGAGAACACTAAGTACAAATTCAATAGAATTCTAAATAAAATTGAATCGGAAGTAACTGGGACTTTTGAACAATATCCATTAAAGTTAGCGTGGGCAATTACTATCCATAAAAGTCAAGGTCTAACTTTTGATAAAATAATTATAGACTTTGGTAGAGGTACTTTTGCTTATGGTCAAGCTTATGTTGCATTAAGTAGAGTAAGAACAATTAATGGATTGTTTTTAAAAAGAAAAATAGTAACCTCAGATATTAGTGTTAATGAGGCGGTGAAAGAATTTGCTAAATCTTTCAATGATGATAAAGCTATTAAAGAATATATCAATTACAATATTGAATCTCCTGATGAAAAAAAGATTGTGCAAAATATTTTTATACAGAACCCAGATTTATTTGTTCAATTAATTACAGATTATTTTCCCAATTATATAGATAATGCCAAAATTATAGTTAAAGAAATTTTTATCAAAAATCCAGCATTGTTTATTGACCTTTTGTCTCATTATCAACTCAGCTCTTTACCTAAATGATTATTTTATTATGGATGATAAATAAAAATATATTACAAAAAAAGATATGGACACACAAGTAATTTCAAGAGAAGAATTAAAAGAAACAATAAATCAAGCGTTATCATTGCCAACAGTTAAATCAGGTGATTTATTTATTGCAGGAGTTATAAAAGCAAAAGACTATAATGGCAAGCACCAAATGATTTTGGAAATTGTTCAATCAAAAAAACAAATAGCTAATAGTGAAGATTCCAGATTTAAAAGCACTAGCCCAAAAAGAGTTTGGGTAAAAATCACTCCAGAAGGTTTTGATTATTTATTTCACTCATTAACAGTGAGGGCTAAAAATCCATTGACAGGAGCTGAATTACAAGAAAAAACAAAAACACTTCAAGGAAAAGAAATTCTTGGTGTATTTAGCAGAATCAAAACAATCAACGTCGAAGGACAAGAAGAGATTCCAACAATCTCCGTGAAACAATATTCACTAGAAGCAGGTCTTCCAAAAAGAATCAGTGATATTTTGAACATTGAAGAAGATGAAAGAACAGAAACGCAAATAGCTGATTTAAAATCAATGGCAATGGTTTCAACAGATGAGCAAGAGGATCTAGTTGACGAATGCAGAAACCAAGTCTATGAAATTAACACTTTTACATACGGAGACGATGAAGATATTTATTTAAAAAAAATGCCCATTAGCGAATATTATAACTATGTTTTTGATATGAAAAACACTTTAAGTGATAAAAAACAATCTTCTATCTGCAAATCTTTAAGTAAAAACGAATCATTTGTATGGACATCAGAATTAATTGAAAAATATGATGACAAATGGGATTGGAGTTATTTAAGCACAAATAATTCCATCCCTTGGACACTAAAATTAATTAATAAATACGCCGATAAATTATCCTGTTCTGAATCTATTTGGAATACTTTGAAACCATATATTGATGATGAATTGATAGAAGAAGTTTTCAAGAAAATTGAAAATTAAACCAAAAAAATAATGGAGTTTTAAAACCCCATTATTTTTTACTTAACAGTTTATCAGATAGTAATAATGTAATACCCTAATCGAATCAAATGACTTAATCTAATGCTAATAATATCTACTTCAAGATTCATATTTGAAGACTCGAAGAATATCAATATCTCGCCGTAGATTTCCTTGTAAGAAGATGTAATAATCTTAAAAAATTCATTTGTTTTAGGGTTGTAAATTTCATTTCCAAATCTAAATTCGCTGTTTTCATTAATGTTTTTCATAATATATGTTTTTTATTTGAACAAATTTAGTTGTGGACTTTTTATTTACAATCTCCTGTATAACTAAAACACGAAAAACTCCTCGAAGTATTCCATAAAAGCTGTGGCGAAGTATCCCGACCTTCCTGACCAAAACTATAAGCAACTACAACTTTAGCAACTTATTTTTCAACAAGTATTTGTTGTCTATTGAAATAGCGAAGAAGTCGAGAGAAATCGAAAAACAGAGTTGTACATTTTTTTAATTAAACAGTTAATATCGTATTTTTACATTGAATTATAGTAATAAACATTATGAAATACAATAGATACATCGAGGACTCAGCCTTAGTATCCGAAATTGGGCTTGGTGCTTGGCAGTTGGGTAATAATTCGGGATGGCAAAGTATGTCCGAAAATAATGCCGTGGAGCTGGCACAGAAAGCATTGGAATTAGGAATCAATTTTTTTGACATAGCACCAAATTATGGCCGTGGTACTAGCGAAGAGAGACTAGGTAAAGCACTAAAAGGTGTCGATAGAAGTACAATAGTGCTCAATACAAAATTTGGTCATAGTGATGCTGGCAAAACGAATTATAATTCAAATTACATTCGAGAATCTTTGGAAGGCAGCCTCAAAAGATTAGGCGTTGATTATGTTGATTCGCTCATTATGCATAATCCACCAGTTGAATATCTGGATGGAAATAAAAATGACCATTATGAACTATTTGAACGTTTAATCGAGGAAGGTAAAATCAAAGGGTATGGTGCCTCTTTAGACACCTACGAAGATATGAAGTTGCTGATGGAAACAACCAATGCCAAAGTGATTGAAGCTTTTTTCAATATTCTGCATCAGGATACTGCACGAGCTTTTGACTTGGCTATGGCAAAAAAAGTGGCTATAATTGCAAAAATTCCTCTCGATTCCGGTTGGTTATCAGGGAAATATACTGCTGAAAGCACCTTTGATGGCATCAGAAAGCGTTGGTCCAAAGAAGACATTCAAATCAGGGCACAACTGGTAAATAGAGTAAAGACAATGGTAGAGGCACAAGAAAATCTAGCGCACAAAGCCATTTCGTTTTGTTTGTCATACGAAGCTGTGGCTACTGTAATTCCTGGGAATGTAAATAGTGCTCAATTAGTAAATAATGTAGAAAGTATAAATCATCCCATTTCAAAGGAAATAGTTAAAAATTTGGAAGATTTTTATGCGAATGAAGTTAAGCCACTGAATCTCCCTTGGTAAACAAAATAGTAGGAATTTGAAAAGGAAACGTTTCTAAACAGGTACTATCTAAGCCCAAAATTAGTATTCAAATTCCTAATTTTAAATTAATACCACAAAGATGTACAAAATCTCCCGACATCGTACCGACAAGTTTATACCGCTACTTTAGCAACTTACTTTTCGACTAGTATTGTTGCCTATCGCAATAGCTACGAAGTCGGGAGAATTCGTTGAGCATCCTCAGAAACTATCCAATTGCAAAAACACTTTATTCGCTTAACTTTGTATCTTTGAAACATTCAAAAACTACACCTATGAACATTCTAGCTTTAATACAAAAAAGATATACCGCCAAGAAATACAACGCTGACAAAGCCATCCCACAAGAAAAAATCGAGGAATTGAAAGAAATTTTGCGCCTCACTCCTTCTTCTATAAACGTTCAACCTTGGAAGTTTACCTTTGTGCAAAATCCAGAAATCAAGGCACAATTAGCTTCGGTTTCGATGCACAACGCAGAAAAAATCAATCAAGCGCAACTATTAATCATTTTTAGTGTAGCAGATGATTTGGATGCTTTCCAAAAAGTAGTAGAAAATGAATTTTCGCAAGCCAGAATAGATTGGTACAACAAAATCAAGTCTAGTATGCCAGAAGCCGATTTGAAAATATGGTTTGCCAAACAAGTCTATATCGCCTTGGGAGTAGGTTTGACAGCAAGCATTGCAATGGGGCTCGATTCGACAGCAATGGAAGGCATAGAAACAGATAAATACAAAGCCATTCTCAAGATGACTGCCTACAAACCTCTTTTTGCAATGGCCGTAGGTTATGGTTCAGAAGAAGACTCTAATCGAATTGAAGTAACCCCAAAATCCAGAAGATTGCTGGAAAATGTAGTCGAAACTATTTAAACCCAAATTATGACCCAAAAAATCAAAACCCTTCAAATTATACATCTTGCCATTTGTGCCGGAATAATCGTTGTTTATTTGATAACTGGAAAGCTTTCGATGGAAAGCTTGCCTATTAAAAGTGTTGACTCATCAGAAATTATATATGTTGCTATTCCTATTTTAGCTTTCGTTTTGAGTAATTTCCTCTTCAAATCGCAATTAAAACAAGCCAATCCCAAATTAAAACTAGAAGATAATTTGCCTGTTTACCAAACTGCTTCCATCATTCGTTGGGCAATTTTGGAAGGTGCTGCATTTTTAATTCTGTTTTTATGCCCAAAATTTCTGCTATTTGGAATTCTCGTAATTGGGTATCTTGTTTTTTTGAGACCAACGGAAGAAAGAATGAATAGTGACCTTCAAAATAATGTGTTGTAAAAATCTTCCGAATCTACCTCCCTATTTTCTCCACTTCATTTACCCACTGAAATAACTTCATAAAAAAGCACCAATCTCTCGATTGATGCTTTTTTAATTTTCATGGCGACCAAAATAAAACTAGTTTATTCCATAAAATTCACGAAAGTCTTTTTAAAAAACCCCTATTCTTTAACGATTTTTAAGTTTTGGATTCCAAAACAGTTATTTATTTTTAAAAAGTAAATTCCTGATTTAAAAGCACTCATATCAATTTTATGTGAGGATGACACAACCTTTTCTATCAACTTACGGCCTAAAACATCGGTCAAAGTGATTTGGTTTTTATCGTCTAACAATTGCAATTGCAAGAAATCTTCAACTGGATTTGGGTAGCAAAACTGATTTAATTCAGATACAGTTTCTACTCCTAATGAGCAGCTGCTTCCAACTACATAAGAAATATATTTAGTTACAGAATATCCTCCAGAAAATGCAAATTTACAACCGTAATTGATAGTGGAACCTATCGTTTGTCCTGTAATTGTTTTAGTAAAAATATTACCTGAAACTGGCGTCATTTGCGTTTCAGAGAAAGGACTTTGTTTCCATAAATAGGCCACTACACCTACTCTGTCTGTATCCAACAATTCAAAATTGATTTTGACATCAGTTCCAATGGTTTCAAAAGTATGCTTGTACCCTAAAGAGAAAGCGGCACCTTCTGATGCTTGTGTATCTGTACCAGTACAAAGTAAGATGGTTTTTGTGGTAGCGTTGAGCACGATTGGATTATTGAGTGCCGGATTTCCTGACGCATCAGCTGCCGTTACGGTAAAACTATAATTGGTGTTTTGAGCCAAATTATTGATAATTAACGATTTTTGAACACCCGAAGTCCCAAATGTATTGGTCGAGTTTGCACCATAAGTAACATTATAGGATAAATTACCTGAGTTGTCTGTAGCATTCAATAATAGTTCTACAGAGGAACCTGTTGTTGTACCCACGCTAGCTGTGAAATTCGTTGGAGCTTGTGTATCTAGTGTTACATTTTGATATACTCTAACATAATCAACATCCATAGAAGTTTGAGTGAAATTTGCATCTATAGGTCCTGCAACCCCACCCATTGCAATATTCAATAGTAGATATTGTTCTTTATCAAATGGCCAATTGTTGGCATCTTTTACTGCTGGACTGTAAGTGTAATAAACAACACCATCAAGCAGAAATGAAATTTCGTTTGGAGACCAATTCATAGAATAGATGTGGTAATTCTCATCGATATTATTTCCAACTACAACACCTCCAATATTAAAAGTATTCCCGAAAGAGGAAGGAGTGTGCAACGCACTTTGAATATAATTATTGGGTTGAGATCGAGTAATTCCGTGCTCTAATATATCAATTTCGCCACAAGCAGGCCAAGGTGTATCGCCATATTGAGCGTCGAAATAACCTCCATCTTCATTTACATTTTTCCCAAGCATCCATAAAGCAGGCCAAGTTCCTGCATTTTTCGGAATTCTTGCTCTAATATCTACTCGGCCGTATTTGAAAGCATATTTAGAATTTAATCGTGCCGATGTATATTGCTTTGTTACAACTTGGTAGGTGTAGCTTTCTTTTTTTGCAACAATACTCAAAAGACCTGAATTCACATAAGAATTAGTAATTTGATTGGTATAATGTTGAACTTCATTATTAAACCAATTTCCACCAGCAGGCAATTGTGTCTGATGAAACCAATTATTAGCATCAACAGCACCATTAGTGGAAAACTCATCGGACCAAACCAGATCATTATAAACTACATCAACCTGCGCAACGCTAAATTGGCTAATTAGGAAAAAGGAAAACAGTATTTGAAGTAATTTTTTATTATTCATATTTTGATTTTAAAAGTTAAAGTAAATTTTTGTTTTTTAATTTTTCATTCTTATCCCAAATTCCCCAATAAGCCCCTACTTCTCCCTCTGCTCCCACTTTCCAGGACTCATCAAAGGATGAAAAATAAAACATTTCTACTTCCTTTTGTTTAGACCATTTTTGGGTTTCTATGAAATATTTCATTGCATTCTCGTTCGATGCAAATGCTGCACCGTGAGAACCTCCTTCACTTGGCCAACCCGTCTCGGTAATAATTACTCTTTTGTCGCCCCCATAACTTTTAGCTGTTTCAAACATATTTTGCATATGATGCAAAGAATAATCTATGGAACAACCATCCCAATACGGATAACAATTTGCTAAAATTACATCGCAAACATCTGTAATTCTGGATCGAAATGAAAACTCATAATAATTATCTACATAACCTACAGGTATAGAACTAGGTATTGCTTTTTTCACTCTTTTGATAAAGTCTAATAATTCGACTTCGGTCATATCCTTTCGAAACATAACCTCATTACCAACAGCCGCAATATCTACAAAACCCTCGTTTGACAATTTTATAAGGCCCTCAATTTCCCTTTCGTTGACTTCAGAATTATCTCCTAACCAAGCACCGACTAATGTTTTAATACCAAATTCGTGAGCAATTACAGGAATATGTTCGTTTCCTTCGGTACACGAAAAAGACCTAACCCATTTTGTGTAAGGAGCAATTATTTTCATTCTTCTACGAACTTGATCCTCAGTAATGATATCACCGGGTTTTTGTCCCTCTTCGTATGCGCTGAAGGAAATCCCATGCATACCATTTTCAAGAGTTGTGCTCCATAATTGGACTAAATCTTGAGGTGAAATTTCAGAAATTTGTACTTCATGAACATCTTTTTGGAGTGCAATTATTTTTTTATACTCTTCAATCGAAAAATAACGCTCTTCTTTATATGACATGATTATTTCTTATTTATCTCCAAATTTTACATTTTCATTTTTATCCCAAACTCCCCAATAGGCACCAACTTCGCCTTCTGGACCAACTTTCCATGATTCATCAAACGAAGAAAAGTAAAACATTTCTATGTCGTTTTGTTTGGACCAATTTTGAGAATCTATAAAATATTTTATAGCGTTCTCATTGGATGCATAAGCTCCTTTAAGAGAACCTCCTTGACTAGGCCAACCTGTTTCGGTAATAATAATTCGCTTGTTTTGACCAGCATATTTTGCCGATTCAAACATACTAATCATATGATTAAACGAATGTTCAATAGGACAACCCTCCCAATAAGGGTAACAATTCGTTAAGATAACATCACAAACTTCTGTAATTCTAGGTCGGTGTGAAAATTCATAATAGGCATCTACATATCCTATTGGAATAGTACTAGGAATTGCTTTTCTGACTCTGTCAATGAATTCTAAAAGTTCATCTTCGGTTAAATCTTTGCGATACATCACTTCATTTCCGACGGCTGCTATATCTACATAGCCTTCGTTTGCGAGTTGTATTAGACCTTCGATTTCTTTTTCGTTGACTTCAGGATCATCGCCTAACCAAGCCCCAACTAATGTTTTAATTCCAAATTCATGAGCTATTTTAGGGATGAACTCATTTCCCTCAGTACATGAAAACGAGCGAACCCATTTTGTATAAGGAGCAATAATTTTCATCCTACGTCGCACTTGATCTTCAGAAATAATATCGCCTGGTTTTTGTCCGTCTTCGTATAAACTGAAACAAACGCCGTGCATTCCGTTTTCTAAAGTTTCTCTCCATAATTTGGTTAAATCATCAGAAGAAATTGCAGAAATTTGAATTTCTTGATAATCATTTTGACCTTCTTTTCTTTTTTTATTATCTTCTAATGAAAAATAATGACCTTCTCTAAATGACATACTCTTAATTATTAAATTTTAGATTTTCACTTTTGTCCCAAATGCCCCATCCGGCACCCACTTCTCCTTCTTGTTTTATTTTCCAAGATTCATCAAATGACGAAAAATAGAATAATTCGATTTCATGATTTTTAGCCCAATCTTGTACCGCAATAAAGTATTTCATTGCATTCAATCGAGAGGGAACTGCTGCTTCAATATTTTCTCCTTTACTAGGCCATCCTGTTTCGGTAATGATTACTTTTTTTCCATTAGCAGAAAGTCTTGTCAATTCCATCATTCTATTCAAATAGTTCAGCGCATAATCATTATCGGCTCCTTCCCAGAAAGGATAACAGTTAGCCAAAATAACATCACAAGCTCCAACCAAAGCAGGTCTATCCAAAAACTGATAATACGCATCTACATATCCTACGGGAATTGAATCTGGCAATGCCGCTCTAACTCTTTGGATGTATCCAATTAATTCTTGCTCGGCAATTTCTTCACGATGCAACACTTCATTCCCTACAGCTGCTATATCGACTAAACCAGCTTCAGCCAATTTTATTAGTGATTGAATTTCCTTTTCATTTCTTTCTTTATCATCGCTAATCCAAGCGCCAACTACGGTTTTTAAACCTTTTTTATGTGCTATTTCGGGTATTAATTCATTTCCTTCTGTACAGGAAAAAGATCGAATCCATTTGGCATGAGGTGCAATGATATCGAGTCTTCTTCGAATTTGATTTTCGGATAAAATGTCTCCGGTATCCTGTCCTTCGACATAAGGGCTAAAACATAAACCGTGTAAACCATTATTTAATATTTGTGAAAACTGTGTAGTAATTTCAGCTTCCGTATGGGACCTTAAATCTAAACCCATTAAGGCATTTATAGAAAATCCATTTTTTTCTAAAGAAAGTAATTTACCTGATAAATAGGATGAAGATTGTTTTTTACCTTGGCGTTTTCTTTTGTCAATAAGATCTCTCACTTCTAATGCTTTGGCTTCATCAATATCATAATCTTTCATTGCCCAAATAGCGGTTAATGTGCCAACTATAGGGATTCCGACAAAGAAAATTCTTAACCAAAACATAGTTTCATCTGTTTGTGTACTTGCATTGGATTGAAAAGCAACCAAAGAAAGAATTAAACCACTTAATAATCCTGCCACAGCTGTTCCAAATTTTACCATCCACCAGTAAATAGCACCTAAGCTCCCCTCACGTCTTTTGCCAGTATTTAATTCATCTATATCAATCACATCTGATGTCATTGACATCATTAAGGTAAACAAACTACCTATACCAAATGAAAAGAATGGTAGCGCAAAAAGAAACAAATAAGGTTTACCTGGAACAAAAAGTAAAAAAAGTAAAATGTAACCCACTATTGAAATTCCTTGAGAAACCAAAAATGCTTTCTTTTTACCCATAATTTTGGACATTCTTGCAACGACAGGAATTACCACAACAGTGGTGATAACTGCCCCAATACATCCAAATAAAGTTGGCCATAATCCAAAGCCTTCTTCATTACCTTTGAACAAGTAATATTTGATAATGAAGTAGGAAAAGCCAGCTGTTGTTTGAAAAGCATTAAAAATTAAGAAAGTTGCAATACAAATTTTTCTGAAAGGCTTGATTTCTATTGAAGCTTTTAATCCTTCTTTAATTTCTCCAAAACTACCTAGGATTCCTTTAAAATCAATAGGGCTATAGTTTTCGTTTAATGAGGATTTACTTGGAATGAAAAATGCCGGAATAGCTGCTAAAATTGAGCAGCCAATAGCAACATACACTGACAAGGTTCTAACAGCTACATCACTAGAAGAAAACAATGATTTATCAGCCATTAATACCCAAAACCAAGGTGCAACAACCCAAGCCAACTGACCAATGAGCTGAGAGGTCGCCATAATATTGGTTCGCTCATGAAAATCGTCACTCATTTCATACCCCATTGCAACGTAAGGAATGCTAAATATGGTAAGACCTGAATAAAAAATCAAAGAAATAACTAAAAAGTAAATAAAATTGTAAGTAACACCATTTTCAGCATACAGCTGCCACATTAATGCAAATGAAATTCCTAAAATAATAGCGCCTGCTAATACATATTGTCTTCGTCTGCCCCATTTTGATTTCGTATTATCACTTATATATCCCATTATAAGATCAAATAAAGCATCGTAAAACTTTGGAATAAAATAGGTTAATCCAAGCAACAACCCACTAAATCCTAGTTTTTCAACTAATACGACTGTGAAAATTCCGATCATTGCAGGGAACATTTGGTTGGCTAACATTCCTAATCCAAATGCGATTTTTTGACCCATTGGAACTACTCCCTTTGAGTTCGAATTATTATTTGACATAGTATTTTGGTGGTTTAATTAAAATAAATATTTTCAAGGTTTAATTAGTATGGTTTGTAATGCTTTTGCAGGGATAGAAATAGTTGCCTTTTTGGCATTTTGATTGATTTCTATAGCGAATTCTTGTTCAGTAGGATTGAAAATTACTACTGCAATAGTTCCATCCGGATTTTTTACTGCAGTTGCCATCAAATCTTTATTGTTGATTTGGCAACCAATTTTAACGGCTCCAGGACGCATAAATTTGCTAAAATGTGCCATTGTATAATACAAAGGTGTAAAATAAACCTCATCTTTTTCTGGATCGACAATTACAGGTGCAACACACCAGTTTTTGAACCAGTTAGGCCCTCCTTGTTTGTCCAAAACCATATTCCAATCGACCCAACCATCGACCCAATTGTTTAAACAACCAATTATATCAGTTGCATAACGATTTACTGGAGCGTATTTTGGATGTAAATATTTGTCTTTTTCAGGTGCCCAATCCCAACCCCAGTCGGTGGCTTCTTTTTTCCAATACCAAGCATCGTCATTCCAGTGTGGAATTTCTGAATCCACGCAAGCTTCGGTTTGAATTAAATATTTATTGGGTGCTTTTTGATGCCCATATTGCAAGGCGTCCGGCAAATAATCATAAGTGCTTTCATACCAATGTATGGCGGTTCCTGCAAAATATTTAGAAGATTTTTCGTCTTTGAACATTTCGTCAACCCATTCTTTTAATCCACCTCTATTTTGGTCGTAACCTAATATTTTAACATCTCCCCAACCATCTTTTTCTAATTTTGGTCCTAGGTGATTCTGAACAAAATCGGTCATTTCTTTGGGCGAAAACAGCGTGCTCTCCCAGTTGTTTCCGTTGCCATGAGGCTCATTGATTACGGTAACTCCCCAAATATTAATTCCCTCTTTTTTGTAAGCTTCTAAATATTTTGAAAAATATAAAGCAAATGAATCATTATATTCTGGCAATAATTTTCCGCCAACATATTTTTTGTTGTCTTTCATCCAAGGTGGTGATGTCCAAGGCGATGCGATGATTTTAAAACCTTCTTTCGAAATGGCTTTGGCTCCTAAAATCATTGGAATTAAATCCGATTTATCATCTTCAATAGTGAAATTTTCCAATAACTTATCGTTTTCGACTTTGGCATACGTATAATTACTAAGCGAAAAATCACAGGAAGCAATATGTGTTCTGGTTAATGAATATTTGGCTCCGTTTTCACCAAAATAGGCTTCCAAGATTTTATTGCGATTTGCTGCACTTAATTTATTGAGCAAATAAGCACTTGATTCAGTAAATGAACCTCCAAAACCAGTAATAGTCTGAAATTTTTCCTCTGGATTTAAGGATACTATAACTGGAGTTTTACTCTCGGAAAACTCAGTAATTTTTTTTAATGAATTCCCATTGGCAGAAGTTTCATAAACTTCAGTCTTTAATTCTTTGGTTGCTTTACAACTATTCATTGATAATGTGATACTAAAAATTAGTACTAAAATTTTGAAACGGTTTAAAAGGAATTGATTTGTTTTCATCATTAAATTAATTAATATTTAATCTCGATGGTGTTTTTACATCCTGCCACAATGCTTTTTCATCACCGTTATAGGTTTTTGTAATGGGTTTTCCATCACGAGTCAAATTTTTAAAAATGCCTTTATCTACCAATTCCCAGAGCGCATATTTGACTTGTCCTTGCAAATTGATTAATCCAAAATGATTTTCTGAACCTCGAGGATTTCCACTGTCTTTCCATTGTTCGTCAAAAGCTTCAAAGTAAAAAAGAGATATTTTTTCTTTATCCGACCATTTTCTCATTAGTTCATAAAACACTGCCGATTTGTATTCGTCTGTCGCTTTTGAGCCTAAATTGCCATAGAGCTCGCTCGATAAAGAAGACCAGCCCGTTTCGCCTATAGCTATTGGTTTATCTACTCCCAAGGATCTCATATAATTAGAAACACTTAGGTATTGATTGATAGCATAATCTCTTGCACGAAGCATTGCAGCATCAATTTTTTGCTTTTCCGATAAATGATTTTCAGTATCTAAAACTCCCCAAAATACCGGATGGTAATGCGTGTCATGCATTGGATAAGTATGCATCGAAATATAATCGACTGCTTTTATGAGTTGATTTAGGTCTTCTACATGATATTCCTTATCACCGCCGCCCCAAGAAGCAAAATTATCTGAAGTGGTTACCCAAATATCCTTTGATAATTTGTTTTCCTTTTTTAAATTTTGCAAATGGTTTACCCATTTTAAAATGATTGCAGGTTCAACATAATAACTGGCTGCCCATTTGACCATGGCTTCATTTCCAACTGCAATAATCTTGATAATATCCGGATATTCATTGGATAAACGCACTGCTTCTGCAATTTCGATAGCATTTCGATCACTTTCGACATTGTGAATTGGAGGAAGTGCAGTCCAGGCATTTTTGCAATCAATCCAAGCACCTAACATTACATACATTTCAAAATTAGAATCTTCTTTCTTTAATTGTCTAATGGCGACTAACAAATTTGAAACTTCTTTATTATGTACATTATAGGTTCTCAGCACTTTAATATTCATTGCCGAAAGTATTTTAAGGTCTTCTTTCAGTTGAGCAATAGTTGGTTCAATGTCTCGTGTTTTCTCTCTAAATCCACCATAACAAATGGCTTGATATTTTGGATTTCCTATAATATTCTTGGCGGTTATTGCTGCTGATTGTTTTGAATTCATATGTTGGCTACTACACGAAAATAATAGTGTAATTGTTATAAGGAGTGATACTAATTTTGATAAAATATTCATTTACTTAAATATTAATAGTTACTTTTAGTTGACTAATTTCTCCTGTACGATGAAATATTTTCTGACTCATCTCCAAACTCAATGTCAATGAGGAAATAGTTTCTATTTGATTATTTTTAAAGAGCACTTCTATTTGGTTTTTCTCTCCAATTTTATAGACTATTGGCACTTGACATACCGTAAATGCTAAACTTCCTTTTTCTAATTGTAAAGAATACGCTTTGTTTTCTAAATCATTAAAACTCACCGTTTCCTCTTGTTGCAAAAATTGGTTTTTATTTAATAACGCTGGATCAAACGTTAACTTACCTTCGGAAACATTAACTCCTAATTCTCCTTTTCTGGTCAGAATATCTTCTTTCACTTGCCCTGTCATTCCCGGTTGTTGCGCACCGCGATGCGAAGGTGTATGCGAGTAAGGATCGGTTGGGAATGCGCCATACACTTCTGGTGATTTATGAACGCCTATGCCTTCTCCAATTTCTTCATAGTGCAAAGCCAATGCTTTTATCACATCTGCATCTTCATTATCTTGATAGGCTTTTTCGATTACTTCCAGCACCGCCAAATGTAATTTTGACACCATATGCCAATAGATGGAACCCAATCCTTCATAGCCATAGAAAGTTCCCGATCTGCCGGTAAAAGCTTTATGATTGAAAACCTCTTCAAAAATCTGCAGAATCAATTCAGATTCTTTTTCGACCAAAAGTTTATATTCTTCTTGCTTTTTGAGTTGTGTCAAAGAAACTTTTAAATCATTCGCATTATGGAAATTTCCATTGAAATGATAATTGCCTTTGCAATCCATATTGACAACTGAATAGTTAGCATTAGCCATTAATTTTGTCAATAACGTTGATTTTTCGATACTCGATTTAGGAACATTATTTTTTTCTAAGAATTTAGGCAAGTCTTTGTTTGGATACAAAATATAACTGTTTTGATCGGGACGATACAAACTGCTATGTCGCAAAGCATCTAAGATTTGTAATGATTCATTTGCTTTTAAATATCCTGAACTGAGCACTGCTACTTGACCTTCGAGCATTTCGCTAAGGTTAGAAATAACAACACCATCTTTGGTAATAGACATCAAATTATAGGCTTGATACAATTTATCAGGTCTTTGATTGGCACGAATGGAATGTTCAATAAATTCTAAAGATACTTTTGTAAAAGTTTTTAAACCTGACATTGAATGGGTTCTTTTCTTGCCCCAAAATCCACTGTTATATACTTGAAAACGATAATCAGAAGCTGCTTTTCCTAAACGGTCCAATATGTTTCTTCGGGTTTGATTATCAATTTTTCCGGAAAGTAGATGTTGATTTTCTACTAAACAATCTCTAACTTCATGATAAAATTCTACCATTTCATTAGAAATTTTGATGGTTTCTAATTCAGAAGACTCTAAAATATTTTGGAACGTTTTCAAAAATCTATGCAAATAATACAGCGTAACCATTGAAACTCCATTTCCTACTAAAGCATTATTGGCATCATTCCATTCGGGACGTTGCGTATTCATCCAAATTCCGCCCTCAGGGATGAAATTTGACATTTTAGCTAAAACGGTCGCTAGAATTTTTTCAATAAAATTGACATGATAAATTTCATCTTCATTACTTCGGATTAAAGCTCCATCAGCACCAATTTTATTGCGCTCTGCAATGATTTTTTTCTCCCAACTGTGACTGTATTCAATGGTGTCTTTTGGGTTTTTCAGAATATCTTGATATGATTTTATGGTGTAAGGAACTGCAGCATAAACAAAACATTCTTTTTCAAAATAAGAATTCAATTTTCCGGGATGGTACTTTTCTATGAACTCTAAAAATTTCAACAAATAAATGATTTGATGATCTCCCCAATAGCCAATATATGACCAAGGATTATAAGGTTCTATGGCTTCCCAATCGAATCCGCTTTTTGTAACTCGATATGGATTGTAGCCATCGAATGTAGAGGCGTTAAGGAATTTAAAAATCATCCCTTCGATAAAATCAGGATAGGCATAAGCCAAAGCTTCCCAATTTTGAAAAATATCTCTCCAATTTCCTTCGTAATCCAGAATTTTTGAACCGTCAACTTCGCTTCGTGTATTAATCGAGAATTTATTCCAAGGACGACTTGGATCTCCGTGTCGGCGACTAAATTTTAATGGTAAATATTCTGTGCAAAGTCTTACTAAATCTTGATTGTCGAAGTCTTTGATTCCATCGAGCAATTCAACATACGAAAACTCCTCTTTTAAATTTAAGAAAAAGTCTTGATTTTTTTCAAAGATTTCACTGTTTGCTTTGGCAAAATACTGAGTAAAATCTTTTTTTCCTATTTGATAATTATCATCAAAAATACCACCACGCATAATGTTGAAAAGTGTATTGGCAAAATGACGAGTGTCAATAAATTTATCGGCTGTAAATTGCAACCCATCGGCAGAAGCTGTAAGCGCAATAAGATTTTGTTTTCCTAATTCGATGTCATTATCAAGCTGTCTTTCTAGCGTTTTATCGTGAATAATAGACTCACTTAGCTGAATTACTTGTGATTGATTTTGATTGACATTGGCAATAATATTCCATTTTTCGGTTGAATTTTGAGGTAAATACAATTCGTTAGAAATGAAATAAGCTCCTTTTTCGCCTTTTATATCGGTTTCATCAGTCAGTTTTTGGAGTTTTCTAAATGCAGGAAGTTGTTTAGACGACAATAAATAAGTTGGGTTGTTCATACCCAGTGACCAAACTATATTGGATTTTAGAGCCTCACTTGGTTCTGCTTTATCGACAATTATTGCACTTAGAGCAAAAATACCTATACCACTTTCGGAGTGCAATTCGTTTCTTTTGTAGGCATCAACAAGGTTACTTGTGCTGGATTGCAAATCACTATTTACACCGTGTGGCATAATGTTTTGAATACCGTCTAAAACCGTGATGTTGTAATCTATAACGGAATGGTTTGTGATTTCCGATTTTTTTACAAAACCAAAAAGATTGCTGGAATTCCATTGGTATCTGAAAGTCAGTTGCAAATCATTATTAATTTCTTCGAAAATGACTTTATTCCCGTAAAAGTTTTTATAAATATTTCTGGTTAGATTGTAGTTTTGATTGAACCGTTCCGAAAAAGGTTCCCAAACCAATACTTTCTCATCAAAACGAATTTGAAAAATAGATTTACTACCTGTAATGTCTGCAAATTCGGTTATTTTATCGTCTGTATAATAAGGAAAAATAGCAAATTCAGCGTTTTTTCTACCCGCAGTTAACCCACCATTGCTGGAAATAAACATCCAATGATCGGAATCACTTACGATACTCATAAAAAAAGGACGCATCTTATCGCAATTCGATATTTTATAGAATTGCTCGTCTTCGATTGTGATTATATCAATTGCTACAGTGTTGTTTGTGCTATCGATTTGGTGTTCATTAAATGAGGTTGAACTTTCTCTCATCGGTATTGGTTTTTAAAATTGTGGTAATTTGTTTGGTTTTATTACTTTTAATTAAAACAATTATTTACAATAGACATATGCTATCTATTGTAAATATTGTTTTTGAGAATCTAACAGTTTTATCGATAATTTTTTGAATCTACATTTGTAATTTTACTCGTAAACTCGAACATAGTCAACCAACATTGTTTGAGGAAAAACTGTTTCACTGTTTGGAGAACCTGGTAAATTACCTCCAACAGCAATGTTTAGTATAATATAAAAAGGTTGATTAAAAACCCATTCTCCTTCAACATCTTTTGGAGTAATTTGATTGTATAATACATCATCAACATAATAGTTAATATAATTTTCTCCCCACTCTATTCCAAAAATGTGAAAATCGTTATCAAATCGATCATTAGGTAAGGTGTACGATTTAGAAATCGCTTCTCCACCTGAGTAACCTGGACCATGTACAGTACCAAATACTTGAGTGGGTTTACTACCGATATATTCCATAATGTCAATTTCGCCAGATTGTGGCCATAAGACAGTGTCAGAATTTGCACCTAACATCCAAAATGCTGGCCATATTCCTTTTCCCCAAGGTAACTTTATTCTAGCTTCAATTCGACCATATTTTTGTTCAAACTTCCCTTTGGTTAAAATTCTGGCAGAGGTATAAGAAGAACCTAAATACAATTCTTTACGGGCAGTAATCTTAAGGCTTCCGTTTTCAATAGTAATGTTTTCGGGTCTATCGGTATAATATTGTAATTCATTATTTCCCCAACCATTTGCTCCTGTACCAATGTTATAACTCCACATACTAGGATTAGGCGCACCATTTGTATCAAACTCCTCTTGCATTACCAATTGAGTTTTAGTAATAACAGTTTGTTTCTCGTCAATGGAACAACCTATAACTAATAGAGAGGTAGTAGCAAAAAGAATACTGTTTTTAATTAATTGAATTTTTTTATTCATTTTGAATTTTTTAAAAAGTTATAAATAAAACTTATTATTTGTAATAATAGATATTGTCAACATAGAGAACAGAACCATCCCCACCTTCTAAAATAAGCTGGGCTAAATGTGCTCTGCTTAATAAACCTGGCATACTTGAAAAAGGAATATCTATACCTATCCATTTATTTGTAACCAAGGTTGGAGCGGTAAAAGTTGTAGAGTGTCTTGTATCATCTCCACCATTAAATACTCCATCTGCTCCAAAATCTACAACTATGACTCTAAGTTGTCTTCCAGGGGCAATCGGTCCAGGGAAAAATACATCTAAGTGTACATGAGTCATTGCAGTTGCGTTAATTGTTGGACTACTATATTCTATACCCACAAAATTAAAAATGGTATAATTTAAAACGTCATCACCATTAACAGTGAAATCATTAGAAACGGTAGTTTGCCAAGGTTGCCAATACCCATTATAATAATTTACAGGAACATTTGTATAAGCATTCGAAAAAAGAGAAATTACATTTGCAGCAGTTTTCGTAGGTGTTGGTGCGTGAACAAAAGTCCCCACGCAATTAATAGTCAAGCTACCTGTTGCCACAGTATCTCCAAATTTTGCTGTAATGACAGCAGTCCCGGCACTCAAGGAGGTTACTACACCAGTTGCATCAACACTTGCTACACTTGGATTTGATGAAACAAATGTTAAATATGCTGAACTTAGAGATACGGCTTGATTGATTCCTGATGGTAAATTAAATGTAGCAGCAAAATTATCAATTGTAGATTTCACACCTACAAAGGTTGTTTGTGATATGTTATTACCATTCATTATAGATGCTTGCCCATGCGCAATTGTTCCTAATTTTTCAAATTTAAGTTCGTCAATCCAAAACGTGTAACCCTTACCGTTTGTATCATTAGTATTTGCAGCATATCTAAACATTCCCTTTTCTAAAACTAATTTTGAAGCGTCTGGAATAGGAATAATAAATTTTGTCCACGTTGTTCCGAGAGTTATATTTCTCACAGTTGTAATATATTTATTTGGGAAAAAATCTTCACCAAAACCCAATTCAGCGACTGTAACACCTTGTGAAGCTTTTGCCCAAAAAGTAAGAGCATCATACTGAGTTAAATCACGACCCGCTCCATCAATTTTAAAAATTCCTCCAGCATAATTCCCTTCTGGATCATTTGAATTAGGCACATCAAAACGCATAGAAGCTGTGCCTTTGTAGCTTACTTTTTGATCCACTGACCAAGCATTAAGTTTTGATCCAATGGGATTATCAGGACCTGCTCCGTAAGGAAAATAAAAATTAGTTCCCATTCCTATAGGAGTATCAATAAAAATTTCTGCTGTACTTGATGCTTTCGCAGTTTGCAAATCAGCATCGTCATTCTGACATCCAAAAACAAGTAGTAAACTCATCAGGACAAAAGCCGTTTTATTTGATTTCAAAATTGAATATGTTTTCATTTTTTTAATATTTATTAGGTTAATTACCAATATTAATTGTTAGGTAGGTTCGAATTTCCCATTCTTGACCATCAGGGAATCCAACCGGGCTTAAAGCTGGCACAGGAGGAAAAGTATTTTCTGGTACAAAAGTTGGTGAATATCTATTAGAATATTGATCTAATGAACGCCAAGTACCACGAATACCTAAGCTTGTATTAGGAAGGATGTACCAATCTGGTTTTCCGATATTAAACGAAATATCCGCCATTAATTGTAAAGGGTAAGTCAAGTTGAAATCTCTATGGTAATCGAATGGTCCCCAATCGTTTACTTTTACAAAAGAAGTTAATTTCACTTTTTTGTAAATCATTCTTAAATCTAAACCATAACGATCAATAGTTCTTGCATCACTACCATTGGCTTGAGCTGGGCCACCATATATTGTACCAATGAATCCTAAATCAGGGCTAACTTTTGATACAATTCTAGCATTAGTTTCCCATAAATCTTTAGCAGGTGGAGCACCTTCAAAAGCAAAAGTGGTTCTATCAGCTAAGAAACCAATTGCAGCATCTTGCGTTGTAGGCAAATGACGGAATACAAATCCTGCACTCACTAAAAATTTTGAATCCTCTGAACGATCATTTTCCCAATCATACAACCATGTACCAGGAGTTGGGTCGAAAGTAAATAATATTTCGGTAGCTACTTGTTCTCTATTGGCTCTAACTACGAAAGGGTCATCTACAATATTACGCGGTCTTCCAGGAATTGGAGCATCTGTAGTTATTGGACCTTCTAAAGGTTTTTGCCATAAGAAATTGGGTGCTATTTGTAATTTTCCTATGGTATATGTTAAACCAGTTAAAAAATTGTATTGATTTCCACTTCCAGTATCTTTAAGTCTCCAACCAGTAAATGTTTGAGTCAAATCGGCTCCACCTCCGGCAACTAAACCTTGCGCAGCTGCTGAAGCATACCAATTGATTTGTCCGCCTGTATAAGTTACTTTCATTTTTCCACCCAAATTATCTTTGGATTCAATTTGATTGATGTACACTTGCTGATCTGCTCCTTCACCTCTTACTACTTGATAATCTCTGCCTTCAAGGGGTTGACCTGCCCAAATACCACCTAAATCAACAGCAAATTTTCCAAATTTTCTATTTAAATGGAGAGTAAAACGTCTCGTTTTTGGTTGTGGAATTGCATAAGAAGTTTGCGTATTTGTTCTTTGTGTTAGATCTTCATGGAAAATACCTGTAAAATCAAATTTTCCTATTGTTTTAGAATATTTAAGTAAGATAGCTGGATTCGCTCCCCACCAAAGTTCTGGTCCCATAGCGATTTTAAATCCTTTAAAAATTTTCTTACCCTCAATTTCTAGACCATACGGGGCTTTACCACTATATATATCTAAATTAGGACCGTAATTGGCCTCTGGATACAAGCCAAAGAAATCACCCTCGTAACCCCAATGGTAATGACCTGTACGATAAAATCCGTCTAGTTTAAATAATTTATCATCCCATTTATAACTGGCTCTGTAAACTTGTACACGATTATTATCCTCTAAAGTTACAGGACCATCAGGACTATCTACAGTTACTGGACGTCCTCTGTTTTCATAAAATATTTCATCAATTGGATTTAATGCTACGTTTCCTAGTACATTAAATTCTACATTAGCAGTCATATTAGACGCAGGATTTCCTTCAACTCCAACAAAAAAGGATTGCATATTGTCGAAACCCAGTTGATTTGGATAAGTTGTACTGTTAGGTTCAGGATCTTCCGGGGTTGTGATTAAATCTCCACCTGTACTGAAAGTACTAATTTCTGCTGATAATCTAGACAATCTAATTTTTGAACTTTTTGAACTTTCCAAAGCTGCTTTATCTCCTCTAGCTCTAAGTGTTGCGTCTAAAATTTGAATTTTAGCAAAATGATTTTGAATGTCTGACAATGATTTTCCACTTGTAAATGGATTAAACTGATGTACATCTTTTAAAACGTAATAGGCAGAACGAGGATACAATGTATAGTTACCATTAATATTAGTTGGTCCCTTGGCACAAATACCAAACCATTCTTCATTCATATTGTTTTCTCCTTCTACATAGTCAAAAGTATAACCACCATTTGACCAAGAAGCATTTGTATCGTGAACATCTAACAGTTTTGTTTGACCAAATTTCCACCAACCATCACTGAATTGAAAAGTAAATCCGCCTAAGCTATTGCCACTTTTACCGTAACCAGCTGCATTTTCATATATTTCTTTCCAGTTTCCTCTAAGAATAGTAGCTTGTGCATTTTGATCTTCTTCGCTCGTAACAGCATTAAAGACATCGGAACCGAATTCTGTCAATAAAACCGGTTTTCCGTATTCCTTTTTTACACGTTCGTATAAATCACCAAATGAAATTCCACGATATACATTGATACCCAAAATATCAACAGCTGGACACTCTTTTGCAATAATATCAAGAAAAAGCAAATCTCCATTACAAATCGCAATAGGATGAGAATTGTCTATAGCTTTCATAGCTACAGTGGCTTCATTGAATAACTGATACATCGCTTTGGCACGAGGAGTAGATTTTCTGTCTTCTACCGGAATATCCTCAGTTTCAGCACCATCCCAAAACAAACCGTAATTATTTTCATTACCCAATAAAAACAAAAGCAACCCTTTGGTATCTTTATAATCAGTCACCATTTGTTTTGCTTCTTGCAAAAGCAAGTTTCGAGTAGCAGGGTCTGAATATTCCGTGTTAACAACCCATGCACCGTTCAATGTCAATCCATATCGTCCAAACGTATGATTCAACATCGTATAAATTCCGTACTTGTTATAAATATGTTCAATCCATTTTTTTGGAATACCTGAATACACTCTTATGGTATTAACTCCCATATTCTTCAACAGCCCCATTTCATCATCCAAAGCCTTGAGAATGACTTCATCTTTTTGTTTCCACAAACTATAATTGAAATTTGTTCCTATAGGAGAATAATCCCAATTCATACCATTTACAATAAGATCCTGACCATTTACTTTGAGCTTTAAACCATCATTGTTTTGGTCAACAAGCACTTTATCTGATTGCGCAAATAATGAAAAAGAACAACTAAAAAGCGTGAGTAAAAAAATAACTTTTTTCATATTATTTAATAAATTAAAGTGTTTAAAGAAATTATAAAATTGAATTGTAAAAAAATCGAACATAATATATTTTGGTAAATTTATCTGATTAAACTAAAGTATCTTCAAAAAGAACCACAACAAAAAACATACAATGCAAAAAAAAGTATACTTAATCTCGGATATTTAAAATAAACAATGCTTTTGTTGACAAATTAAGGACGCCCTTGCCTAAAAACTAACAGTCTCAAAAGAGAAAAAAACGTTAATGTTGTGGTGATGTATAGTTAAATTTATAATAAATTCCTGAAACTATACAGATAATATGTACTCAACAAGTCCTTGTGCGTGATGTAAATCCATCTTTTTACGCAAACGATATCTTTTAATTTCAACACTTCGAAGTGAAATATTGAGTAATGGTGCGATTTCTTTAGACGAAAGGTTTAACCTGAGGTAGGCACAAAGTCTTAAATCATTAGGAGTTAAAGAAGGATGGGCTAGTTTTATTTTCTTCAAAAAGTCTTTATCTGCATTATCGAAAGCTTCTTTAAACACCTTCCAAGAATCCTCTTCGGTAATGTTTTTATTGATGGTTCTGATAACTGATTTTACACTTAAACTATTATTACTCTCCGAAGTTTTCTTCAAGTCTTCCTTTATAAAAGCGAGCAACTCATTCTTGCTATTTAAACTCATCGATGTAGCAGCTAGTTCTCTGTTTTTCATATCTACATCAAGTGTGAGTTTTTCGTTTTCTAATTTCATCAATTGCTGCTCAATTTCTAGCTCTTTAATTTCTAGCAATCTATTGTTTTCTTCAATCAATTTTTCTTGCTGTAAGTGATAATGATTCCTGTATGCTTTATGAATATAATTAGTTAAGAATAGCACAAATAGTAAAAAAATAAAAATCGCAAAATTAGTTTTGTAAAAAGGTTTGAGAATAGTAAAGGAATAAACCGCGATGTTTTCGATAGAAGAATTGGCAAATTTGGCTCTCACTTTAAATACATAATCCCCAGAAGAAAGATTTTTAAAACTTACTGTTGGTTTTGTACTCCATTCGCTCCATTCGTCCTGAAATCCTTCAAGCACATATTGATATTCTGCTTTAATGTATTTGTTGTATTCCGGTACTGTATAATCGAAAGTCACATTGTTTTCATCATATTTAAATTCACCCTCTTCATTAATTGATCTATTAATTGGTTCTTCACTTAATTTATTTGTAGTAATTTCTGAAATGGATACCGAATACTTTTTTGACGCTAAATCACTAATATTCAATACATAATAACCATCAGTAGTACCTATTAAATAATCAAAATTTGATATTTGTGTAACATTTTCATAGCCTGGCATTGCATTAGTAAGTGAAGCCGGAATAGGAATAGCATTTTGCTTGAGTTGATTGCTCAATTTACTCATTGAAAAATAATGAATGCGATTTTTTGAAAATAGCCAAATTTTATTCGAATTATCAACAATCATTTTTCCAGAAGTATATTCGTCATTTTCAAAAACAGAACTCAATAATTTATCTTTTTCGAATTGTTTTGTTTTAGAATTTAATTTAAAAACACCTTCTTTATAGGCGTAATAAATTGTATTGTTAAACTTGACTAAACCTGAATTTTTTCCGCTTTTTGGTGTAGAATATTTTTTAATAGAACTTGTTTTTTGCAATTTAGAATCTAATTGCAATCTAAAAATGCCTTGCTTTTCGTGACTAACATAAAGACCTTGTGAACTATCAATTTCAAAATACCGCGAAGAATAATCAAAACCTTTTATTTTATTTCTAAAAACCCATTGATTATTAACTTTTGCCAAAACTGAAATACCAAAATAATTCCCTTGCAACAAGAGTGATTTTTGATTTGGAACAGTTTGAAATTTCCAAGTTCCTGACATCGAAAAGATATTTCTTGCAGTAATATCGTCAATAATAAATGTGCCTGAGTCGTGTCCACAAAACAGAGTATTATCATACTCAAATAAAGACCATACCTGACCTTTTGTTCCAGTAATTAATCGAAATTCTTCGTTGCTTTTATCATTTTTATAAAACAAGCCCTGATTTGTTCCAATGTAAAGTTTTCCTTGATAAAGTTTTGCTGCATAAACTGTTCCTAAATTACCTGTGTCATCTGTGCTACTGTGTATAGGAGATTGAAGGTTTAAACAGTTGATACCGTTATCGGAACCCACCCAAAGATTTTTATCATAGTCTTCAAATAAAGATAAAGCAGTGTTGTTTGTCAATCCCAAAATTTGACTAATGTGGTATTTCAAATTACCCTCTTTAGTCAAAATATAAATTCCTTTTGAGACTGTTCCAATAACGAAACTACCATCTGATAACCTTATGCTGCTATAAATACTTGTAGAAGCTAATTCAGCATCGACTGCAGTCGAATATTTCGATAAAATAGTATTTACCAATTTATAAAACCCATTAAATTCTGTTTGAATCAATAGACCATCATCTGTAGAAAATACATTAACAATTCGGTTTTTTTGAAGAATAAGATCATTTGAAACTAACCGACTTTTTCCACTTTCAATCTCATAAAGGCCATCGTTCAACGATTGAAAATAAATAGAATTATTTGTTTTATATGATTTGGTTATCCTTTTTTTTGCGGCAATAATGGTAAAATTTCCTTTTTGCGAATCATAAATAAAAATTCTATTTAATGACTGAAAAACAACCCATTGGTCATAGCTTATTATATTCCAAAAGATTTCGTCATTAAGAATTTTATTTTTTAAAGTAGTACTTAGTGAAGTATACTTCAACCTGCCATCATTCTGTCTTTTCCAGAAACCAAATTCCATATAACATCCTGTATAAACTCTTTCACCAATAACTTTTACAGAACGAATTATGGTTTCATTAGGCGATGGATAAAGTTTCCAACTAGATCCATTGAATTCTAAAAGTCCTTCATTATTTGCAAAGTATAGATGTTGATTTTTATCCTGAGAAATCATCCAGTTTTGATTTCCTCCCTCATAAGTTAAAGCTGAATATTTAATTATTGGAGGTAGCTCTTGTGCAAAACTCAATGATAAATTGAGTAAAAAGAGACAAGAAATAAATCGAAAAATAAAATTTTTAAGCATTTTAAATTGAGTTTAAAATAAAAAGTGAAATAAAAAAACATTAACAAATATAAAATAATAAAGGCACGTTTTTATTAAAACGTGCCTTTAAAAACAAAACTATTAAATCTAAAAAACTATTCTTTAACTACTTTTGAAGTACTCAATTTACCATCAATTTCTGTAGTTACCATATAAACTCCTTTTTGAAGTTCATTGGTTTGTAAAGTGGCAGTATTACTTTTTGGACTTGATTTCATAACTTCTTGTCCCAAAATATTGTAAACAGATACTCTTTGTATTTCACTATTAGCCTCGATGGTCAAAGTATTTTTCACAGGATTTGGATACATTTTCACCTTTGAAGTTTCAAATTTATTTGTTCCTAGTGCAGTTCCTTTGTATGCATATAAATTATCATACCAAACTTTGTTATTAAGATTAGAGGTGATTCCAAACTCTTTAAAACCAGTAAAAGTAGCTAAGTTTACTGGAACATCAATTTGCAGCCAACTTCCAGCGACTAAAGCAGGAGTTGAACCAACATTAAGATTAATTTCTAATGCCGCCCCACCTGGTTGCTGCACAAATTTCAAATTAAAAACAGAAGAAGTTAAATCCGTTCCAGCTTCAATATAAACATCAACGTGTAGATTAGTAAATGATGAAGCATCTATTCCAGAATCCAATACTATACCTTGACAATTATTACCTTTATAAGCCATAGTTGGATTACTTGCAATTGTAACTTCTTGCACAGAACTAGCTCCACACCAGCCAGCATCAAAAGTACTAGCAACGTTAGTATAAGAACCACTATAAAGAGAAATTACATCACTAGCATTTCTATTAGGAGGTGTTGGTGCGGCAGTAGTAGGTGGTGTTGGTGGTACAACACAAGGAGCACATGAACCTCCACAATCTATACCTGTTTCATCGCCATCTAGAACACCGTTATTACAGGTACTAGTAGTTGTAAGTGTTAACGTAACATCGTCAATATAGACAGCCTCTGTTGTATTTGTCCCCATATTAGCCATATGGAAATTAAGCTGGGCATTGGCATTAGTAGATGTAGCAACAAAAACATACGAATAAGTTGTCATAGTAGTCGTAAGGGCAACAGCATTATTTCTAAACTGATCATTCCAAATACCAGTATTTTGAATGTTAACAGATATATTTCTGTTTGCCGCTGCACGAGCTCTAAAAGTAAGAGTGTACGTATTGCCCCCAATAAATGACTTTCCTGTCTGTTTCAGCTCTGTGTCCCAAGGATTTCCTGCTGCATTTGCAGTGCTGTAATAAGCTTCTCCACTAGAAACTACACCAGGAGGACCAAATATCCAATCAGTGCTTCCGTTTTCAAAATCACCATTTGTGATTAAATTTTGTGCAAATCCTAATGAAGTTATCATTAGTGCAATTAAAAGCGAAATTTTTTGATAATATTTATTTTTAGTTTAGAATTCAAATATAATTATCCTTTTTGCAGATGCAATTTTGTTTAACTATATAAAAACTATACAAAAAATATTTACACGAAATCGTTTGAAATAGCTGAATTTAATGGGTTTTAGCTTCTAAATCAATTTTTTATATTTTTCTTAAAAATACGGTTTGATGTAGTAATGTTAAGTTAAATTAATGCATTTGTTAATTAAAAAAAAATAATTGTTATCTATTTTGATGTAAAAAAAGACTTAAAAAAATGTTTTCTATACAACATTGATAAAATATTAATGAATTTTAAATAAAAATTTATGAAGCCGAACATCAATTCCTCAAAAACTATAAATACTAAATAAAATACTTTTATTTTTTATGATAAATACTAAAATAATTATTCGTAATTTTACGAACAATAAAAAAACAATATGCCAAATACTTCTAAATCAAATTATTTTACCAGCGAACAAGAACAAACGGCCCGGTTTGCCAAAGCTTTAGGACATCCTGTAAGAATTGCTATTTTGCAATTACTCGACAATCAAACTTGCTGTTATCACGGTGATATGGCCGAAGAACTTCCGATTGCAAAATCAACATTGTCGCAACATTTGAACGAATTGAAAGATGCAGGTTTGATTCAAGGTAGCATTACACCTCCAACAGTTAGATATTGTATTAACAGAGAAAATTGGAATTTAGCCATCCTTTTATTGAATGGAATTTTAATCCCAAATAGGGAGCACAATGTAGCCTTAGTAACGAATCCCGAACAATTAATAAAACCCTAAGTTACTCTATTTTAAAAAATGTAAAAAAATAAACAAATGAAGACAATTAAAGTATTGGGACCTGGCTGTCCAAAATGCAAAACTACATTTCATAATGCACAAGAAGCTGTAAAACAATTAGGAATTGAAGCCGAACTAATCAAGATAGAAGACATCGAAGAAATGATGCGCTACAACGTGCTGACAACGCCCGTTTTGATGATTGATGATGTAGTAAAAGTAAAAGGCAGAATTGCCCAAATAGATGAAATTAAAGATTTTTTAAAATAATAAATACAATGGAAAAACAAGTAAAAGTAACAGAAATTTGCCCAACCAAAACACAAGCTTTAATCAAAAACGGAGCTTTACTAATAGATGTTCGCGAGAAGGACGAAGTAGCACAACTAGCTTATGATGTGCCGAATATCATCAATATTCCTTTGAGTATTTTCGAGGAACATTACACGGAAATTCCCAAAGATAGAGAAGTCGTTATGGTTTGTAAATCAGGTGGAAGAAGTTTGAGAGCCGCAGGATTTATGGTATATCACGGTTACGATAATGTAATTAATATGAAACACGGACTGATTCGTTGGGCGCAAAAAGGATTTCCAACCATTGGCGACACTTCCTCGGTTTTGGAAAATGCCGCAGCCTCCTCTTGTTGCGATTCACATTCGCATTCAACCGACAGTAAAAAATCGTGTTGCCACGACGAACCAAAAACGGAAGGAAGCTGTTGTTAAAATAAACTTTTAATACAAGAAAGCTATGTTCGACTGGCTTCAATCTTTTGCCGATTGGCTGATTTACTCTGCTTTTGCAATTGAACAACATACCAAATTAGGAGACGCTTTAAATTTCTTCGTATTTGATACCTTGAAAATTGCATTGTTGCTTTTTGTAATCACAACGGTAATGGGAATTGTCAATTCTTATTTCCCGGTGGAAAAAGTACGTAATTTTTTGAGTCGCAATAAACTCTACGGCTTGGAATATCTGTTCGCTTCTACTTTTGGAGTTATCACGCCGTTTTGTTCTTGTTCGTCCGTACCTTTATTCATAGGTTTTGTCAAAGGCGGAATTCCACTTGGAATTACATTTACGTATCTCATTACGGCTCCATTGGTCAACGAAGTGGCAATTGCCATATTTTTAGGAGCTTTTGGATTTAAAATTACATCCATATATGTTGGAACTGGAATCTTTTTGGGAATCATTGGCGGTTTTACTCTCGGTAAATTAAATCTGGAAAAACAGCTTTCGCCTTGGGTTCAAAACATCATTGCCAACGCCCAAACCGAAGAAGAACTCGAAGAAGAAAATCAAACATTGGCACAACGTTTTCCTGGTATTGTAAAAGAAGCCTACGATATTGTTAAAGGAGTTTCACCTTATATCATCATTGGTATCGCCATTGGTGGCTTGATGCACGGCTTTATTCCAACAGGATTTTTTGAAGCCTACATCAGTAAAGAAAATCCTTTTGCAGTGCCCATTGCCGTGATTTTGGGAATACCAATGTACAGCAATGCAGCGGGAGTCATTCCCGTGATACAGGTTTTAGTTGCCAAAGGTGTTCCGCTGGGAACGGCCATCGCCTTTATGATGGGAGTTATTGGTTTGTCCTTACCCGAAGCAATGCTTTTGAAAAAAGTAATGAACTGGAAATTAATTGCTATATATTTTGGAACTATTGGCTTCTTTATGATTCTATCGGGTTATTTTTTCAATATGATTTTATAAATTAAATTTCAAAAAAATGAAAAAAACTGTTTTATTACCCATTTTTGCAACGCTGATGTTGCTATTTGCTTCCAACATTGGAAACGCTCAAACAAAAAAAACAACAACCATTCAAGTGATTCAATTTCACTCGGAACACCGTTGTATGACCTGCAACAAAATTGAGGAAATAACCAAAATTGCTTTGAAAAAATACCCAACCATTCCGTTTTCGTTGGTCAATGCCGACGACAAAAAGAACGAAAAAAAATGTACCCAATTTCAAGCTTACGGAAGTTCCTTGTTTCTCTACAACACCAAAACCAAAAAGATCAAGAATTTAACCGAAATGGCTTTTATGAATGCTGGTGACCAAGACAAATTCATCAAGGAATTTAATAAAAATATGGACACTTTCCTAAAATCGTAATATGGAATGGTTAACTGAATTGGCTCAAAACTCTGAAATTCCTTTATTGGCAGCTTTGGCTTTGGGATTGTTGACCGCCATTGCGCCTTGTCCATTGGCTACCAATATCACGGCAACGGCATTTATCGCCAAAACCATCAACAGCCGAAAAAAGGTTTTGTTAAGTGGATTGTTGTACACTTTGGGCAGAATGTTTTCCTACACGGCCATTGGAGCAATCATTTATTTTGGCGCCAACACTTTTCAAATAGCCAAACTTTTTCAAGGAAACGGCGAGAAATATATTGGTTTTGTGTTGGTTATTCTGGGCTTGATAATGCTAGACATCATAAAACTTAATTTCATAAAAGGAGGAAACTGGATTGATCAACTTTCGGATAAATTCAAGACCAAAGGCTTGTTGGGCGCTTTTCTTTTGGGTGCTTTATTTGCTTTGGCATTTTGTCCTTACAGCGGTGCCTTGTTTTTCGGAATGCTGGTTCCAATGACTCTCAAATCAGGATTGGCAATGCCTGTACTGTTTTCTGTAGGCACAGGATTGCCCGTAATTCTTTTCGCTTTTGTGATTGCGTTTAGTATGGAAAAACTGGGAACCTATTTCAAAGCCATTACCAAAATCGAAAAAGTAATGCGAATATTGGCGGGAGTTACATTTATCGTTACGGGATTGTATTACATCAATATTTATTTCAAACTATTTTAAATAATTGTTAAGTTTTAAAAATAGTTTTGTTTGTGACCATATTAATCGTAATATTGCAATATAAAAATATAACGATGGGAGCATCCAAAACAGAACAATTTACAGACCAACAAAATGAATTGGCCATTCTAGCCAAAGCCTTGGGACATCCGGCTCGAATCGCCATAATCGAATACTTGCTAAAAGTAGATACGTGCATTTGCGGTGATATAGTCAACGAGTTGCCTTTGGCCCAACCAACAGTTTCGCAGCATTTAAAAGAACTCAAAAATGCGGGTTTAATTAAGGGAAACTTCGAAGGAGCGTCTATTTGCTATTGCATCGACGAACTGGGATTCGAAAAAATAAAAGGTTTTTTCCAAGAGGTTACCAATCATTTGGAGAAAACTAAAAATCAATGTTGTTAATTTAAATTCAATACAAATGAAACTATCTCAAGCAAAAAACATCTTGAAGTCAGTAGAAGCGGTAAACTTCTTATTGCCTGACGGAACTTGTGTTCCAGAACATTTTCACGTGACTGAAGTGGGTTTGATTACGAAAAACTTCATCGATTGTGGCGGAACCGTTCGCAAAGAAACTGTGGTCAACTTCCAATTATGGGATGCTAATGATTTCGAACACCGTTTGAAACCTCAAAAATTACTCAACATCATCGAATTATCCGAAAAAGTTTTGGGTATCGAAGATTTCGAAATTGAAGTGGAATACCAAGCACAAACTATCGGAAAATACGATTTGGATTTCAATGGAGAAGACTTTGTATTGTTGAACAAACAAACCGCTTGTTTAGCTCAAGACCAATGCTGTATTCCTGCTGAAAAACAAAAAGTAAAATTATCGGATATTAAAATCGAACAAAGCTGTTGCACTCCAGGCGGAAGCTGTTGCTAATTTTTAGACAATAAATTCGAACCTTAAAAATCAAACGCATAGAAACATAGAAAAAAGAATGAGATAGACCAATTCTTGGTTTTCACATAGCTATGTTTTACTTCAATAAAGTGAAACGTCTTTTAGAATTTTAACAACCTATGTTTCTATGTGTTTAAAAAATTGAGTTAAACACAATATAAATTAAAAAATGACATCAACCAAAACCATCCTTTTTCCAGAAATTGAAAAAGTTATCAATACTTTAAACTTCGAAAGTATTTCCGATGAACGAAAAATCGTTTTGCAACCTCTTATCGATTTCATCCAAGGAAAAGCCAACAACAATCAAGAAATTCGCTTGAACCTGATTTGTACGCACAATTCTAGAAGAAGCCATTTGTCGCAAGTTTGGGCTCAAACGGCAGCAGCGCATTACAATATTAAAAACGTATTTTGCTATTCGGGTGGAACCGAAGCTACAGCAATGTTCCCGATGGCGGCCAAAACATTGGCTAAGCAAGGCTTTCAAATCAAAACCATTGCCGAAGGAAACAATCCTGTTTATGCGATAAAATACGCCGAAAACGAACATCCCGTTATTGGTTTTTCGAAAACTTTTGACGACGATTTCAATCCACAAAGTGAGTTTGCAGCCATACTAACTTGTTCCTCAGCCGACCAAGGTTGTCCGTTTATTGCTGGTGCCGAAAAACGCATTCCAATAACTTTCGAAGACCCAAAAGCCTTTGACAACACGCCTCAACAAGCCGAAAAATATGAGGAAAGAAGTGTGCAAATTGCTACTGAAATGTTTTATGTTTTCTCCCAAATCAAACAATAAATATGTCAGCAAATAATTGTGCACCAGTTGTGGAAAGAAAGAAATTGAGCTTTCTCGACAGTTACCTTACGCTTTGGATCTTCCTGGCAATGGCTCTAGGAGTTTTGATTGGATATTTCATTCCTTCGAGTGGTAATTTCATCAATTCCTTTTCGAGCGGCACCACCAATATTCCATTGGCAATTGGCTTGATATTAATGATGTATCCACCATTGGCAAAAGTGAAATACGAACAAATGGGAGAAGTTTTCAAAAACACAAAAGTCCTTGGAGCTTCCTTATTTTTGAACTGGATTGTTGGTCCAATTCTGATGTTTTTCTTGGCATTATTATTATTAAACGGATATCCCGAATATATGATTGGTGTCATTCTAATTGGCTTAGCTCGTTGTATTGCAATGGTCGTAGTTTGGAACGATTTAGCCGATGGAAACCGTGAATATGCAGCAGGATTGATTGCCTTGAACAGTATTTTTCAAGTGTTGTTGTACAGCGTTTATGCTTATGTTTTTATTACCATACTTCCTCCCTATTTTGGTTATACCGGTTTTGAAGTCAATATCAGTATTGGTCAAATTGCCGAAAGCGTCGGCATCTATCTAGGAATTCCTTTTGCTTTGGGGATTATCAGTCGTTATGCTTTAATTTCAATAAAAAGTTCGGAATGGTTTGAAACCAAATATGTTCCTTTTATTTCTCCAATAACATTGATTTCATTATTGTTCACCATTGTTTTGATGTTCAGTTTAAAAGGCGAATTAATCGTTCAAATTCCTTTTGATGTATTGCGAATTGCATTGCCATTGGTCATTTATTTTGTAATAATGTTCATCATCAGTTTCTTCATCGGAAAGTATTTTGGTGCTGACTATTCGAAATCCACGGCCATTGCTTTTACGGCAACGGGAAATAATTTCGAACTGGCGATTGCAGTAGCCATTGGTGTTTTTGGAATCAATAGTGGTCAGGCTTTTGCGGGAGTTATTGGGCCATTAGTAGAAGTTCCAGCTTTGATAGCGTTGGTCAACGTAGCTTTTTGGTTTAGAAAAAAATACTATTCTAAAACCGAATAAATTCAGGAACCGAAATAGAAAAAAGCTCTTTTAAAACATTAAATTTTAAAAGAGCCTTACTTATTTTATAAATAAAAAAACTATTCTTCGTCTTCTTTGTTCAAATGCCAAATAATTTCAGCTATAAGTCCAGTCCAACCTGTTTGATGATTGGCTCCTAATCCTTTTCCGGTATCGCCATCGAAATATTCAAAAAACAAATGATTCTTGTTGAATAGCGTATCTTTTTGGAATTTTTCATATTCGCCATACATTGGAATTTTCTCATCAGTGCCCGGAATAAAAAGGTCCAACAATCTTCGTGCAACTCCTTTTGAAGCTTCTTTGAGATTTATTTCATTTCCTGAATTAGTTGGGAATTCCACTTTAAAACCTTTGCCATAATAGTTGTGAAATTTTTCTAAAGAGTCCAAAATCAAATAATTCATTGGAAACCAAATAGGACCTCTCCAATTGGAATTTCCGCCAAACATATCTCCAGTGGCCTCGGCTGGCGTATAATCTACTTGGATAATTCCTCCATCGTGTTTAAATTTATATGGATTTTGCTTGTGATATTTGGACATGGAACGAACTCCAAAATCAGATAAAAATTCTTCTTCGTCAAACATTCGCTTGAGAATCATTTTCATTCTGTGCCCTCTAAGTGTCGAGAGCAAACGCGTTTCTCCTTTTCCGTGAGTAAACCAACTCGAAACTAAACTAGCTAAGTCAGGACGATTTTTTAAAACCCATTCTACTCGACGCTTGAATAAAGGTAGTTTTTCTAGTAAATCTGGAGTTAATACTTCGACAGCAAATAATGGAATTAATCCCACCATCGAACGAATTTTTAACAATTCGGCATCTCCATTTGGTTTATGAAGCATATCATAATAGAACTCATCCTCATCATCCCAAAGACTTATATGGTTATCCCCCAATGACTGCATCGCTCCTGATATATGAAGAAAATGCTCGAAAAATTTAGAAGCCATGTCTTGATAAACTGGATTTTTTAATGATATTTCGCACGCTATTCGCAACATATTCAAACAATACATTGCCATCCAACCTGTACCATCTGCTTGTTCAAGATGTCCTCCAGTTGGCAAGTCGTACGAGCGATCAAAAACTCCAATATTATCCATTCCGAGGAATCCACCTCCAAAGATATTGTTGCCGTTTTCGTCTTTCAAATTTACCCACCACGTAAAGTTGAGCAGTAATTTATGAAATATACGTTCCAAAAAAACAGTATCACCAACGCCTCCATTGGCCTCTTTGTCGATTTCATATACTTTCCAAGTTGCCCAAGCATGAACTGGTGGATTTACATCCGAAAATGACCATTCATAAGCTGGAATTTGCCCGTTGGGATGCATATAATATTCTCGAAGGATCACCAATAATTGTCTTTTGGCAAAATCGGGATCTAATCTAGCCAAAGGCAAAGTATGAAAAGCCAAATCCCAAGCAGCAAACCAAGGATATTCCCATTTATCAGGCATAGAAAGAATATTGGAAGTGTATAAATGCTTCCAAGTACTATTTCTACCTTCGTTTCGCCCTCTTTCTGGTTTTGGTGTCGAAGGATCTCCTTTGAGCCATTCGTATACGTTATAATAATACCATTGTTTTGTCCAAAGCATTCCTGCATAAGCTTGCCTCTGAATGGATTTTAGTTTTTCGTCGGTTACCCCTTTTTGAATGAGTGCATAAAATTCATCGGCCTCCTCTATTCTTTTTTGAAAGATGGTATCAAAATCTACAAAAGCATCTTCAGGAGTAGTGTTTGTAAATCGAAGACGATATTCTTTTTTTCCTTGTGCCGGAATGATATCATCATAATGTACAGAAGCTTTTGTGCCAATGGCCTCAGGATTTATACTTTTCCGCTTTTTATTGATTATATAATCATTAATACCATCTTTGGCATAAGGTGATAGATTTGGTGAGCCGTATAATTTTTCGTAATTGGTTTTATTGTCACAAAACAAAAGATTTATTGCGTTTTCAGAATATAAGTTGAAATGTCCTACTAATTTGTGATCAATTTCTATTAATGATTTACCAACACCTTTTAAGGTAGGTTTGTCTTTGTATTTTTCATACCCCCAACTCCAAGTATTTCTAAACCAAACAGTAGGTAATACCGTAATTGGCGCATCAACTGTAGAACGATTTTCTACAATAACTTTGATTAAAATATCTTGCTCATCGGCTTTGGCATATTCAATAGTAATGTCAAAATACTCGTCATTATCAAAAACTCCTGTGTCAATTAATTCATATTCAGGTTCAAGACGAGAACGTTTTTGGCTTTCGGTAATTATTTTTTCATAAGGAAAAGCTTTTTGTGGATACTTGTAAAGCATCTTTTGATAAGAATGTGTTGGAGTCGCATCTTGATAATAATAAATTTCCTTGACATCCTCACCGTGATTGGATTCGGCTGGAGTTAATCCAAAATAACGTTCTTTCAGAATGCGATCTTTATGATTCCAAAACGAAAAAGCAAAACAAATATGCTGTTTATTATCCGATATTCCTCCAATGCCTTCTTCTCCCCAGCGATAAGTTTTAGAACGAGCCATATCATGAGTGGTGCTTCCCCAAGCATAACCGCTCTGAGAATAATCTTCTCTAACTGTTCCCCACTGACGATCAGTTAAATAAGGACCCCATTTTTTCCATCCTTTATTATCGGTTCTTAATTTTAATCTTGCTTTTTCTGCATTAGTTTCAATTTCTCTTTCTGACATACCCTTCTATTTTGTTCGAAGTCGCAATTTATATAAAACGAGGTTAAAAACAACTATAGATTTGGCAAAAATCTAAGGTGATAATTAATGAAAAGTTATTTATGAATTGTTTTATTATAGTATTTATAGAATTGCTATAAAGACAGAATTTTAAGGTGTGTTTTTTTGCAAAAAGTCTCTATTTTTTAGATTATCATATTTCAGATGACTTTTTGTCAAATCAGAATCCAATTTTGAGATTCTGAAAAAAAACTATCGGAATTAATTTTATTCAATTAATAGCTATCTATGATTAATGCCGTAAGCATTTAACAGTTTTAAAATTATTTTTTAAATCTTCGAATTTTGATTCCTAAATAATTCCTGAAAAATATCCATTACTTTTAATATCTTAGCCCTGAAAACATTATGTGTAATTATGCAGCATCTTCCGGAATGTCAACTTATTTTGAATAAACTTAAAACAGAATTATCGGAAAATCTGTTTTATCACTCTATTCATCACACTCTTGATGTTTATCATTGTGCTGAAAGTATTGCCAAAGAAGAAGGAGTTACAGGTTCAGATTTGAAATTGCTTCTTGTTGCAGCGATTTATCATGATGCAGGTTATCTGATACAAAATCATAATCATGAAGAAATCTCTTGTACTATCGCAAGACAATATTTGCCTGAATTTCATTATACAAAAAAAGACATAGACCTTATTTGTGGAATTATTATGGCTACCAAAATACCACAAAGACCAAAAAACCATTTAGAAGAAATCATTTGCGATGCCGATTTAAATTATTTGGGAAGAACTGATTTTCTTAGCATTCAGGAAAAGCTTTATGAAGAAATGTTTGCCTTTGGTTACATAGAAAACAAGAAGGAATGGAACAAGGTACAGCTGAATTTCATGCAAAATCACCATTATTTTACCCCAACAGCCATCAAACACAATTATTTGCAAAAAGGAAAAAATATAGCAATAGTTCAATCAAAAATCAAATAACAAAATGATAGAAAAAAATACTCAACAACATATTATTGATGCCTTTTATAACATCTCCGGAATATTGTTTTGTGGCTTTGCCTTGAAAGGGTTTTTAATACCCAATCAGTTTTTTGATGGAGGTGTGACTGGAATATCGTTATTAATTCACGAATTATACCATTGGAATATTGGATTGGTAATTCTATTGGCCAATATTCCTTTTATTATCCTTGGAGCATTTTTAGTCAATAAAACATTTGCCATAAGGACTTTGCTTGCCATAATAGGTCTGGCTCTTTGTCTTCACTTTATTGAGTTTCCACAAATTACTTCAGATAAACTGCTTGTATCTATTTTTGGCGGAGTATTTTTAGGATTGGGATTGGGATTGGTTATGAGAGCTGGATGCGCACTTGACGGCATCGAAGTATTGGCACTTTATACCGGAAAACGCATTAATTTTACGATTAGTGAGATTATATTTGGCATCAATATTATCATCTTTTTAATTGCAGCCATAAAACTAAGTCTGCCTGTGGCGCTTTATTCCATACTCACTTATTATTCGGCTTCTCGCACCATCGATTTTGTAATTGAAGGTCTCGAACAATATACGGGTGTCACCATTATTTCCGGTCAAAGCGAAAAGATTAAAGAGGGATTAGTGTTGGGTTTAGGTCGTGGAATTACTGTGTATAAAGGCGAAAGAGGTTTTATGAAGGACAGTTATGAAATAAGTCAACCTGTTGACATAGTTTTTACGGTTGTCACCCGGATGGAATTAATACGCCTGAAAAACCTCGTTCAAGAAATAGATCCCAAAGCTTTTGTATTCACCAGCATAATCAAAGAAACGGCTGGTGGCGTACTGAAACGCAAGGTAAGACATTAACAGTTTTTATTCCATAACCTCATAAGTATTGACAGGTTTCGCCTTATTTTTTAGGCTAAATTCTCCGTTCTGTACACATTTAAAGGATTCTGTAGTTTTTAAGTACACTTCTTCCGTGATTATGATTTGACCTGCTTTTGCAATGGCTTGAAGACGTTGTGCAACATTGACTGCATCACCAATGACGGTATAATCCAGTCTTCTTAATGAAGCCGAACCAATATTTCCAGATACCATTTCACCTGAATTGATGCCAATTGATATTTGTGGTTTGTATGTTTTATCCCCATCCAAAGCTACTTCAAGATTACTAATTTGCTCTTTGACAGCCAATGCCACATCGATAGCTCTGTCCAAATGGTATTCGCCCCTGAAAACAGCCATTACAGCATCGCCCATAAATTTATCGACATGACCTCCTTGCGCAATGATTTCTTTTACAATTTTGTCAAAAATTCCGTTGAGTAAAGCGACAACCTCGTTTGCCGGAATTTGTTCCGTGATGGCCGTGAATCCGCAAACGTCTATAAACATTACTGTTGCTTCGAGTAATTCATTTTTCAGTAGACTGCTTTCAAACTCTTTATTAGTCATAAAGTTCAGCACATTCGAATCCACATACATTTTCAGGATATTGTTTTCCTTAATGGCTTTAATGGTTTCCTGCAATTGTTTGACATGGATGATTGTCTTTTCCATGGTCAGGTCAAGGTCATCAAAATCAACCGGTTTGCACACAAAATCAAAAGCTCCCCTATTCATAGCTGTTCGAATATTCTGCATATCTCCATAGGCCGAAACCATGATGGCTTTCAATAATGAATTGGCTTCGGGCAATCTGCTCAACAAAGTAAGCCCGTCCATAACCGGCATATTAATGTCACTCAAAATAATATCCAGATCTGGATGTTCATGTACTTTTTGAAGTGCTTCCTCTCCATTTCTGGCAAAGATGAATTCATAAGTGTTTTCCCGAATTTTTCTTCTAAATTTCTGTTTAACGAGCATTTCTAAATCTGCTTCGTCATCTACTACAAGTATTTTTGCCATTATTCCAGAAGGTGTTTGAGTTTATCTTTCAATACATTAAAATCAAGAGGCTTGGTTAAAAAATCATTGGCACCATTTTCTATAGCCTGCCTACGATTTTCATCATCCCCATAAGCTGTAATCATCATAACAACTGGTTCGGGTTCGTGGTAATCATGTCGGATTTTGGACAAAAGCTCAATGCCGCTCATTCCGGGCATATTAATATCAGAAAGTATTAATACAATTTCCGAATGTTCCTTTTTCATAAATTCAAGTGCTTCTTCGCCAGAAAGGGCAAAGTCAAATTCTAATTCGTGTGCCCGTAATTCTTTACGGAAGCGTTGCTGGAAAAGCGGTTGCACATCTGCTTCATCATCGACTACTAGTATTTTTATCATAAATTTATAAAATTTAATTTGTAATTAAATAACTTTCAATTAATTAGAATTTATCCTTGAGGCAATCGAATTGTAAAAATGGTATATTCATTTTCTTTACTATCAATGCTAATTGTTCCTCCATGACTCTTGACAATAATATCATAACTCAATGATAATCCAAGTCCCGTTCCTTCGCCTGTAGGTTTTGTGGTGAAAAAGGGCTGCATTATTTTGTCTTTAATCGCATCTGGTATTCCCATTCCGTTGTCTTTTACGGTTATTTCAACAATCTCATTTTTAATAGCAGTTGTTACAGAAACAGAAGGTTTATATTCTCCTTTGGCTGTTTTTTGCTTTTGGTGTGTTGCATAAAAAGCATTGGTAAACAAATTCAGTAGTACACGACCGACATCCTGCGGAATCACGTTTATTTTTGGAAGATTTGCATCAAAATGTGTTTCCAACTCTGCATTGAAACTTTTGTCTTTGGCACGAAGTCCGTGATAAGCCAGCCTTAAATATTCATCGGCAAGTACATTAATATCTGTAAGTTCTTTTACATTATTTCCGGCTCGGCTGTGTTGCAACATTCCTTTGACAATGCTGTCGGCGCGTTTGCCGTGATAGTTTATTTTCTCTAAATTTTGTTTGATGTCATTGGCTATCGTTTTGGCTTCCTCTAAATCTCCTTTTCCGATTTCAACTTCCATTTCATCCATTAGTTCCATACTTACTTCTGAGAAATTATTGACGAAGTTCAACGGATTCTGGATTTCGTGAGCAATTCCAGCTGTGAGTTCTCCGAGTGAAGCCATTTTCTCGGATTGGATGAGTTGGGATTGGGTATTTTTGAGATCTAGATATGCTTTTTCTATTTCTTTGGCTTGTGCCAATTCTTTATGTTGTGCTCGTTCGCGTTCTTTTCTAATAGTCCGTTCTTTTTGGAAACGATGAATAATAAATCCAATTAACGAAAGTAGCAGTAAATAAATCAAATATGCCCACCAGGTTTTCCACCAAGGTGCAGAAATCGTAAATTTAAATTCTGCTGGTTTGCTCCAAACGCCATCAATACCTTTCGAGACTACTTTAAAATTATAGTCTCCCGAGGGTAAATCTCTATAATTTTCACTGGTGTTTTTTTCCGAAACAGGACTCCAACTTTTATCAATTCCTTCTAAAAAGTAGCTGTAAACTAGTTTGTCGGGATAATTGAGTTGCAAACCATTGTAAGTGAAACTCAAATAATTTTGGTTTGCAGGTAAAGTAAGATCCACGGGTAAATTGTAGGGACCATTAACCGTATTCCAATGCATATTGTTTTCAGTATTTTCTAGGTTATTCTTTGAGGTCAAAAGAGTATCCTTACTTGATTTGAAGGTTCTAACTGATTTTTCCCTACCTTTTTGTATGCGAATATTATCATTAAATTCTTGTTTTTTATCTAAGATATTCAATCCTGTAATAAATGTGGTAGGATCTAAATTATCTTTCTGGATTGGATCTATTACGGTTAGCATCTGTCCGAAGACACCAGCCCATAACCTGCCGTTTTGATCAAAAGTAAAACTGTTTTCCGAAAAATCAACCTGATCTAAACCTTGCTTTTTGCCTAACGTTTTTACTTTCCAAAACGGATGAGCATTGTTGTTTTGTTCTATTGGTTGAAGAATGGTCAATCCTTTTGAGGTTCCATTAAATATTTCGCCCTTATGTTCAATTATAGCATACACATCGTTTGCTCCCAAACCTTCATCAGTTGTAAAGGTGGTGAGTTCTTTTTTTTGTGCATTTATGAGTACTACACCTTTATCAGTAGCAGCCCAAATGGTTTGGTGCTCATCTTGCATTAAAGAATATACTCGATTGCCTACTAATCCGTCGGCTTGTGTTAATCGAGTACGTGTATTGTTTTTTGGATCAATTATTTGAATACCCGTGCCTAAAGTTCCTATCCAAATATGATTCGTAGCATCAAGTACAAAAATATTATTTGCCACTTTAGTTTCTTCAGTAGTTGCCTCATAATATTTAGAAATTGAATTTTCTAGATCAATTGTTTGTATTTGACCTAATTCACCACCAATCCATATAAGTCCATTTTTATCTTCGAAAACTGCAATTATACTATTTGTTTTTAATCCTTGCTTAGTGGTCAGTTGCTGAACAGTTTCTTTTTTTGGATCAATAATACTGATGCCCACTCCAGAACCACTAGACCAAATTCTCCCTTTCGAGTCCTCGATTAATCTAGAATTTCTAATATGTACAAGACCTTGTTCCACTCCCAAATGTTTAAGGGTTTGAGTTTTTGGGTCGTAAACATCAATTCCGTTGTAGGTTCCAATCCAAATTTTACCATCTTTTGTTTCCAGAGTACTCCATACTTCATTGCTGGTTAGCCCGTCAGGAATACCATAATTCCCTGGTCTCCCATTTTTAGGATCTAATTTATATAAACCACCTTGTACAATTGCGGTCCAGAGTTGTCCTTGCTTATCTTCCAGCATATTGAATAAAATCTGGCGTCCTTTATTAATCTCAAATTTTTCTAGTTCCTTTTTTGATTCATCAAAAGAAAAGAGCAAGCCATTTTCTGTTCCCAACCAAATTTTTCCAACTTTATCTTGGTAAATGTTGCTGATACCTCCACTTTCTTTCAATCCTTGTTTTTGGGAGAGTTGGGAAATAGTTGTTTTCGAAGCATTTATAACTTGAACACCTGCACCATTTCCTATCCAAATTTTACCTTCTCTATCTTGATAAATTGTTATGATAAAGGGGTGTAATAAACCATTTTCAATAGTTAAGGTTTTGTTTTTTCCATTTTTTAAATCAATAATAGTAACACCTTTTTCTGCTGTAAGCCAAATAAGCCCCTCTTTATCTTGAAACGGGGTTACACTATTATTGCCAAGTAGGCCGTGTTCCGCATTCAATTTCCGAATTGTCTTTGCTTCTAGATCAACAATATTATAGCCATTAGGATTATTAGTTAGCCAGATTTTACCATCCTTAGCTTCTATCATATCGAACTCATTACCCATATTAAATGGGCTACTTAATTCATAAATAAGTTGTGCCTTAAAGTCTATAACGGTTATTGTATTTATATTGTTTCCTAACCAAAGTCTGCCTTTAGAATCAAAAAGCATAGCAAAAGTTATATTTGTTGTCAATCCTTGTTCGGCACTATAAATTTCTAGATTTTCTGAATCGTATTTAGCAATACCTCCGCTTGTGCCAATCCAAAGCATTCCGTTACCGTCCTTTACAACACTAAATGGATTGCCGGGAAGACCAAAATTAGCATCAAATTGCATGATACCTCTACTGGCTTTGGGCATATTAATAGGACTTCCGGCTTTTACAATTTTGGGCTTTCCTAAAACGGTAGTTTTAATGCTGATTTTTGCTTTTGGTAGTTTATTAAAATCAAAATTAGTTTCAGGTAAACTATTCCAATCTAATTTTTTTTGTGGTAATGGCTCGGTTAATGCATACGGAACGTCAATATCAAAAGGCTTTGAGGGTAATTTATCCCAGCTAAAACTTTTGGTAGCTAAAGGTTTTATTTTAGATTGATCTACAGTAGTCCATTGAATGGTATCTGTTTTTGAAAATTCAAAATTTTTAGTTATCGGTTGTGCAAATTCACTTTTCAAGGACGGAAAAGGTGGTGCTTCTTTACTTTGTTGGCACGCTTGCAAAAATAAGATACTTAGAATTAGAAAGAGATATTTCAGGTTGATTATAGTTGATTTTTTCATTTCTTTTTCTTTAATTTTATTAAGTTAAAATTACTATTTATCTGGACCGTTTTTTATAATTATTAGCATACAAAATTGTTATACTTTAATTGTCAGCAATATAGCTATTTTTTTATTTTATTTTAGTCAAAAATTAGCTTCATTATTAAGATAGCTATTTTAAATAGGCAAATGAATAATAAACTCAGAGCCATCGCCTTCTTTGGTTTCTACTTTTAATTCTCCGCCGTGAACTTTTACAATATCATAACTCAGGGATAATCCTAAACCAGTTCCTTGTCCTGTTGGTTTTGTGGTAAAAAATGGTTGAAAGATTTTGTCCAAAACTTTTTGAGGAATCCCATTACCGTTATCTTTTACGGAAATAGTAACTTCACCTACCACTTTCTTAGTACTTACTGTAACAGTTGGTTCATAATCCTCACCAATTTGCTTTTTCTTTTCATCCACCACATAAAAAGCATTGGTAATTAAATTCAGAATTACCCTTCCCATATCCTGTGGAATGATGTTGATAGCGCCAATAGATTCATCAAAATCAGTTTTCATCGTGGCATTGAAACTTTTGTCTTTGGCGCGAAGTCCGTGATAAGCGAGACGTAAATACTCATCAGTCAGCTTGTTGATGTCGGTTGGTTCTTTTATTCCATTGCTACTTCGGCTGTGTTGTAACATGCCTTTTACAATGGCGTCTGCTCGTTTGCCATGATAGTTTATTTTTTCGAGGTTTTGTGTGATGTCGTTTAAAATTTCGTCAACCAAAGTTTCATCTCTATTTTCTAAATTCTTGGCTCTTTCTTCTTTTATTTCTTGGATTAATTCGTTACTCACTTCACTAAAATTATTCACAAAGTTCAAAGGGTTTTGAATTTCATGAGCAATGCCTGCAGTAAGTTCACCAAGCGAAGCCATTTTCTCGGATTGGATTAATTGGGATTGGGTGACTTTTAGATCTGCCAGTGTTTTTTCGATTTTGTTTTTTTGAATGTTGATTTCTTCTTTCTGTTGACTCAGCAAATTGTTGGCTTCTTGTTTCTGTTTGTTATTGCGGTACATAATAAATAACAACACCATTGTCGAAAATAAAGCCCCCGCAATGGTAAATATCCACCAGCGTTGGTTTTTATTTTCGGCTTCTTTATCTAATCTTTGTTTGTCTATTTTTTCTATTTCCAGCTTGCTTTTTTCAAGAATAGATTGAATTTCATCATTGGCAATGCGGTTTGAAGCATCCAAATCATCAGACAGATCCTTTAGTTGCTGATAAATTTTAAGGTATTTAAAAGCTTCGTCTTTATCACCCTTTTGCTCATAAATCCGAGAAAGTAATAAACTAGATTGTAGTTCAATACTTTTTAAGGAATAGTATTTGGATTTATTATAGGCTAGAAGGCCATTCTCAATAGCTTTAGGCAAATTGTTTACTTTTAGATAACATTCACTTAGATAGGAATAGATATAAGGCGTATAATTGATAACACCTTTCGTATACTGTTCTAGTGCCTTGTTAAAATAGGGGAAGGCAGCGGCATAATTGCCTTGCTTCATTTCAATTTGACCCTTTGCATCATAATTTCTGCCTAAATTATAAGTTGCTAATTCTTTATTTGGTTCTAGTAAATTTAGTGCCATATATTTCCTTGCTTCTTTATATCTTTTTAGTTGAATTAATGGAAACACTTTAGACCCATAAGCATTGTAAAGTTGAATCGTATCCTTCATTTTTATAAACAGATGTTCTCTCTTGGTATAATACTCCAAAGCTTTAGAAGAATTGTTCATACTTTCATAACTGTTTGCGATGTTATAATATATAGCACTAAGTACACCCTCGTCTTCTATGCGGATATCATCTTCCATTACAGCAGCACTTTTTAAATAATTTTCAATAGCTAAACTAAATCGACCACTGTTATAGTAATAATCTGCCATAGGAAGAGACAAAAGTGCCAATAACTTTTTATCTTTAATATTGGAAATCAATTGTACCAATTCAATTTCAAGCTTATGGGTTTCTTCTGTTTTTCCTTGATTATTCAAATCATATATCTGCCAAATTGATAATTGAACAACGGGAAAGGTTTCTTTGAGTTCTTTAAAGAGGGAAATAGATTTTTGCAAAGCACTTTTCGCTTCTTTAGGTTTTTGTATTGCTGAATAACTCCAGAACATTAAAACCTGAATATTTGCCTGCATTTCCTTATCCTTTATCTGCTCAAAATAGAGAATTGCATTACTAAGCTGGGCTAAAACTTTTTTATGATCCATATTAATTGGCCAAATCAACTTTTTTGAATTCCTGTTCAGTTCGCTTTCCTTATTTTCCTGTTCTGTAGAAAGCCACTCTGCCTGTTTGCGAAAGTAAAAGGACAAAATATCATCTCTGAACAAATCATCCATAGTGCGGTAATACTGTACTTCACCATTTTTGTACTTCAGCTTTTTGGAGAGATCCCGTGCTTGTTTAGTTGCAATAAGTCCCTTTTTAAATTCCATACTATGATTAGAGAACCTTGCAAACTCATTTAACCAAAGCACTTTTTGTTGGTCTTGAGCACTATGTTTCAACAGGAGTTTTTGTACACTATCGGCTTTGATTCTATACTTGTCAATGTTTTCCTGCGCATAGCAAAATTGAATCGTAACAAACAACTGCAAGAATAGGATTTTAAATGATTTCATAAACTATATTTTAAATATTGGCAATTGAATAATAAACTCGGAGTCTTCACCTCCTTTGGTTTCTACAACTAACTCTCCACCGTGTGCTTTTACAATACCTTTAGTAAGGATTTTTCTTCGGGAAGTAATTTTTTAGGATGCTGAATAAAATTTAAAATGGTTTGCAGGTGTTGATTCATTTATTTTTCTTTTTAAAATCACAGAACAAGTTGTGCAATTTTGCATTTTTAGCTTTCCATTGAAGGTTATGACAAGTTTTTACATTTGAAAAATGGCATAGATTTAAAAAAAAATCTGAAACCAAATTTACTCTGGTAATAAAATCCGTAAATAATAAAAGAATGGGGCAAGATAAATAATTGAAAAAAATAACAGATTTTATACTATATCAATTATTGAATTGTAAATTAAATGAAAAATTATGATAAAAATCATTTTTAATCAACAATATTTCTATATTGAAAATTTATAAAATCTTCGAAATTATATTGAAACTAGAATATAAAACCTAAAAAAATCTATAACAGAGTTCCATATAGATTTATGCACTTTTTAAAAAGCATTGGGGCGAAATCATAAGAATACTTTTTCCACGAGAACATAAAAAAGTTCGAGAAATCTCTTCAAGAAAACTAACGATTAACCTATTTTTTACACTAATTTTGCAACATCGAATAGTTAAAACATCAAATAAAAAACAAAATTATGGGATTTTTTTCAGCCTTAATAGGCAACGCAGGAGCAGTAAGCCAAGAAAGTTTAGTAAAAGATTATGGTAAATTATTAATCGAAGGCGAAGAAATTGAGTTGGGTTTCAAACTCATTCGCGATGTATTTATCTTCACCACCAAGCGTTTAATTTTGATAGAAAAACAAGGTTTAACTGCCAGCAAGATTGAATACAAATCCATTACATATAAAAGCATCTCCAGATTTAGTGTTGAAACAGCAGGCACTTTCGACTTGGAAGCGGAACTTAAAATTTGGGCTTCTAGTGAAACTCATCCAAGTATTGTGAAGCAATTTAATAAATCAGTGAATGTTTATGACGTTCATATGGTTTTGGCGTCGCATGTTTTGGCGTAAATTAATTGCCAAATTCTTTTCACCAAATTCGAACCATTTTACATCTGATTGTAAATATTTTTAACAATCTCAGCAGCATATTTACTGGATATTTTTTTTATAAAAGAAGGAAAATCAATGTGTGCGGTCTCGTCTGCAACGTCTGAAATGGTTCGAATAATACTGAAGGGAATTTCATATTCATAACAAACTTGGGCTACTGCAGCTCCTTCCATTTCTACGCAAAGTACATTTGGTAATTGTGAATTTAGGTTTTGTTTTTGTAAATTAGTAGAGAAAAATTGGTCACCACTGGCAATATCTCCTATGAATAACTTTGGTTGCGAAATATTAAATTCAACCAAATCGCGTTCCCCAATAACCGAATCCAAACTTTTATTTTCAAACACTTTATTTATAGCTTTGGAAGCAATATTTAAATGGGTCGAATCCGTTTCAAAATAAGTCTTGGAGAGCAATGGGATTTCATATTGCTTCATCAACGGTCTTGCATCCATATCGTGCTGAATTAATCTTTTACCCAAAACGATGTCACCAATTTTCAGGTCTGAATTTATAGCGCCAGCAACTCCTGTAAAAAGCAATTCGGTTATTTTAAATTCGTGAATCAAGGTAGTTGCCGTGGTTGCAGCAGCAACTTTTCCCCATCTCGAAAAAACCACAACCGTTTCTATTCCGTTGATTTGACCCGAAAAATAAGTTCGTTTCCCCATTGAAATGGTAACACAATTCGATAGCAAAGCCACCACTCCTTCGATTTCTTCGGGCATCGCCCCCATAATTCCAATAACTCTATTTTTCATTTGCAATTTTTAAATATTCAAATGACAAAGATTATAAAATTTATGGTATAAAATTCACCTTCTAATATTGTTTTACATTATAATTCCGCAGAAATTCCCGTGTTTTCAATCCTGATTCTTTCAAATCATCGTCTTTCCATTTGCCTTCCGATTTTGCGGATTTTTTGAGCATCGAACAGGTTTCGTCCTTGTCGGAAATGGACCAAGTAATCCAGCTTATTTTTCGCTCTTCCATCCAATCGATGTATTCTTGCCAGGATTTATAATCCATTGGACCGTTGCCCGTGGCTTCCATTCCTGCCGATTCGGAGACAAAAATAGGCAAACCACTTTTTAGGGCTTCGTCTGTCCTGTCTCGAAGTTCTTTTTTGTGAGTTGCAGCATAAAAGTGCATCGTGTACATCAAATTATCATAGCCTTTTATTGGGTCGGCAGCCGGAAGATGAACATGTTGATCCCAATGTGGCGAACCTACCAAAATAATATTATCGGGGTCATTGGCACGAATCACCTTGATTATAGCTTCGGAATAGGCTTTTACTTCAGACCAAGTTTCATTGTCGGGTTCGTTGAAAACCTCGTAAATCACGTTGGGATATTTGCCAAATTTCTTGGAGATTTCGTCAAAATAGACTGTCGCTTCCTTCAAATTGATGTTGTGGCTGTGCCAATCGATGATGACATAAATATCCGAGTTGATGGCTCCTTTTATGACTGCTTCGATTTTGTCTTTGGAAAATTCGGGTTCCTTCATATAAGAATGCGCCCCTGCTTCGATACCCATTGCCGCACGAACCACATTACATTTAAAATCTTTGGCCAGCCAGCCGACTGCTTTTTTATTATAAAATCTGGGCCACATACTATGCCAACCCAAACTGACTCCTCTCAAAACAATTGGGTTTTGGTTTTTATCGACCAACTGCGTTCCTTTTACAGAAAGTTGCCCGTGTTTTTTGACGAATTGTGCTTTTACCACACTACAACTGAAAGCGAGAAAAAGAACTATAATTTTAGATTGGAAGTTCATCTCTTTTAGTTTTAAGGAATTAATTTCAAAGTAATTACATCATGAGCAACAATATCGGCAGTGAAATTCTTTTTGGTTGTTCCTGCTTCTTTGTTTTTCCAAAGGTCTTTTATTTTGAAAATAGTTTTATTAAAATCGGCTTCATAACCAAAATCAGCATCCTTGATTGGGTTTTTCTTCCAATCGAAATTGATTTTTTTAGGCAGTTCGGTTCGGTTCAGGAAAGTAATTGCCCAAGCACCATCCGACAAAGGTTTTACCCAAACTTCTACCCCATCTTCAATCGTTAATTTGAATCCCTGGATTCCTAATTGGTCTTGGTTAACGGCAATTAAATTTTTATTAGTCAAAATGGCCAATGTTTCTGGTTTCATTTTTCGGAAGTCATTTCCAGCGATAAGCGGTGATGCCATCATACACCACATTGCAAAATGCGAACGGTCTTCGATTGTGGTCATTTCGTTGCCCACTTCCATCATATCGAAATCGTTCCAATGGTCGGGTCCTGAATATTTCCTAATGTCTTTGCGCATTTCGACAATTTTCATAAATCCCCAAGACGACCAATTTTCCGGATGCTTGAATTCGCAATCGAAGCAAGGATAAATATCGCCCGAAATTCTCCAAAGATTTCCAATAGGTTCTCCCCATTCCCAAGGCTGATTGTCGCCCCATTCGCATAGGCTGAAAACGATTGGTCTTCCGGCGGTTTTAAGTGCATTACTCATTGTGTTATAAGCTTCTTTGGCGGTGATTCCTGTGGTGTTGCACCAATCGTATTTTAGGAAATCGATTCCTAATTTGGCATAAAACCGGGCGTCTTGGTATTCGTAACCACGAGTTCCTGGATAACCTGCACAGGTTTGTGTTCCGGCACAATTGTACAATCCAAATTTCAATCCTTTGGAATGTACATAATCGATTATGGCTTTCATTCCGCTTGGGAATTTTATGGGATCGGGAATCAAATCGCCATTTGCGTCACGCTCTCTAGTCATCCACCCGTCATCGAGCACAATATAATTATAGCCCGCCGCTGCCATTCCAGACGAAACCATAATATCGGCGGTTTCTTTGACCAATTTTTCGTCGATATTGGTGGCAAAAGCATTCCAAGAATTCCAACCCATTGGCGGCGTCATTGCCAAGCCTTTGTATTTTCCTAATTCTAGTTTTCGAGTATTTCCTTGAGAAAAACCTAGAATTGTTGTTCCGCTTAAAAGTAAACTGAGGAGTAATTTTTTCATTTTAAATTTTTATTTAATTGATGGGATTTTTATTTCTGCTTTTTTGAGTCCGTTGCTGGTTGCTGTCAAAGTAATTTCTCCGGCTTCCCCGGTAGATTGAATGATGACTTGTGCCAAACCGCTAAACAAGCTGCGTTTCCAAGTTGGCGCTGGCGTCAGGATTTGGATTGTGCCCGGATTGGTGTTGACAGTTCCCCATTTGTATTGGTAAATTAACGGTTCTGCAACGATAACAATACTGTTTTTTCCCGCTCGGAGATTGGCTTTGTCGAGTACAAAAGTGTCGCCCTTTTTGTTTTCGGGAAGGGTGTTTGCAATTGGTTTTCCGTTGATATAAATGGACTGCGATTTGCCGATGCTGTTGTAAAAAAAGTTGATTTTGGCTTCCTTGAAATTCTCCGGCAAATCAAAATCAGTGCGATAGACTACAGCTTTGGCTTTCTTTCCAAAAATGGTGTCACGGCTGTCCTTGAAAGCGTTATCCCAATTGGAAATATCCAGATTATCTACTGTTTCAGCCGTTTCTGAAATAGAATTGACGATTTTTTCTTTTAGGTTCGAAATATTGATAACTGTGTTGTTTTCTATAAATTGATCAGGTTCAACCGAAGTTGGTTTCCCGTTTCCAACGCCAATTATTTTTCCGGGACCAGAAATTGTGAAGGTCACTTCATTTTCGGAAGTAGGCACAAATAAGCCTGATTTATCTTTGGTATCCACAGTAATCATTGCAATATCGGTGGCATTGGATAGGATTGTTTTCACATTGGATTGCAAGCCAAGAGCAACGGCATCGGAAGTTGTTTTCACGGTTTTGGTTAGGAATTTCTTGCCGTTTTTATAGCCAATGACTTCTAATGTTCCTGCTTGATAATTGACTTTCCATTCCAAATGACCGTTTTTTTCCATTGTTTTTTTGCCCAAACTTTTTTTGTTGAGAAACAATTCTACTTCATCACAATTGCTGTACGCCCAAACATCTATGAGTTGTCCTTCTTTTCCTTTCCAGTTCCAATGGGGTAAAAGGTGCAAAACGGGTTCGCTTCCCCACCACGATTTTAGATACCAAGCATCGTCTTTGTAAAAACCGCATTGATCCAGCATTCCAAAATAAGAGCCTGTCGCCGGCCAAACGTAAGGTGTGGGTTCTCCACGATAATCGAATCCTGTCCAGATGTACATTCCGGCGAGATAATCCCGAGAATCATAATGTTTCCAACCTTGTTCGATGCTGTGCGCATTGGGCGATTGCGGCAAATCGTAAGCCGGTTTGTATTGCTTTTCGTTATCTTCAAAATAAATGCCGCGAGTAGCAAAAGTGGAGCCCTCTTCTGTTCCCCAACTGGCCAAATTAGGAAATTCACGATGGTGTTTGTCTGTAGTTTCCTTGCCTCCGTGTTTGATGTAATTGTAGCCCACAACATCAACTGCAGTCGCAATTCCGTTGTCCCAATTGCCGCTTATTCCTGCCGTAATTCCTCTTGTGGTGTCGATGGTTTTGGCATAATCTTGTATGGTTCTGGTCATTCTAGCACCTTTGATGTCGCCTTCAATTCCCCATTCTTCATTGGCGATAGACCAACTAATGATACTCGGATGATTTCTATCTCGAAGCATCATTCGTTTTAATTCGCTCAATTGGGTGCTTGTAATTCCCATTAATCGGGTTTCGTCAATCACAACCATTCCCAATCGGTCGCAAGCATCCAATAATTCTGGAGTGGGCGGATTGTGTGAACAGCGATAGGCATTGGAACCAAAAGATTTTAAGGCTGCAATTCTAAAATCCTGCAAACCATCAGGCATTGCCGCTCCAACTCCTGCGTGGTCTTGATGATTATTCGTGCCTTTTATTTTAAGGTGTTTTCCGTTTAAGAAAAATCCTTTATTGGCATCAAAAAGCAAAGTCCGGATTCCGAAAGTGGTCGTTTGGGTGTCTGTTAATTCCGCTCCGGAGTAAATATTCGTCACCATTTTATGCAAATACGGATTTTCCACCGACCACAATATTGGATTCGCAACGGATAATGCAGTTTCAAATTCTTTGGTTTCCATTGGTCGCAAATTCAGGTTATCAATTGTTGCCGTAGCGATTGATTTTCCTGCCGCATCTATAACCGTTTGTACAATTTTGAAGTTTTGGATTTTACCTCCTTCGTTGATTACCGAAACTTTTGAAGCCAGTTCGGCAATATTGTTATTGAGTTTAGTTGTGCTTACAAAAGTTCCGTCAGCGGGAACGTGCAAGGGATTGGTTTTGTTCATCCAAACGTGGCGGTAAATTCCGGCTCCTTCGTAAAACCAGCCTTCTTCCATCATTGCATCCACTCGAACGGCGATTGTGTTTTCGCCTCCATAGTTGATATAATCGGTAACATCGTATTCGAAACCCAAATAACCAGATGGATGTATTCCCAAATAATGTCCGTTGAACCAAACAGTCGAATTGCGAAAAACACCATCAAAAGCGATGTGAATTCTACGTCCCAAATCTTCTTTTGGAATGCTTATTTTTTTTCGGTACCAACCAATGCTGGCCTCTGGAAATTGCCTTCCAATGTTTTTGAACCCGTGGCTGTAACTCGCTTTTTCGCTAAAACCTTGTTCCACCGCCCAATCGTGTGGTAAATCGAGTTTTCGCCAAGAACGATCGTCAAAATCGGCTGCTGCGGCTCCATCTCCATAAGTGGATTTGGCCAAATAAGAGAAATAGCCTGTTCCCGTGTTGTAATCTTTGCTGGCGTCAAAGGGATGACCAAAGGCGAATTTCCAATTTTTATCGATGGAAATGTGTTCCCGATTTTTACTATTTGAAGTCGACTGCGAAAAAACCGCAAGATAAAAGCTAAGGAAAATAAGTAGTAAAAATTGCCTTTTAAGTGATTTTTTCATTTAATATTATTTAATAACATAATTAACCAATGGAGCATACAATGTTAAATAATAATGACATTAATCAGTGATACTTTATTATCAAAATACAATCATAACTAAACAAAAATCAGAAATCGGATGAAAAAGAAACTAAAAGGTCAAATTATAAAATACGTTTTAATCCAGAAAAATCCTCTCGATACTGACTCGGTGTACGATTTTTAATTGCTTTAAAACTGCGGTTAAAATTGGCAAGATTATTAAAGCCGGACTTGAATGCAATTTCAGAAATACTTATGTCTTTTTCAACAATCCATCTTGCGGCATACCCTATCCTAATATCGTTAATATAATTGACGAAAGTTTTGCCGGTACGCTTTTTTATAAATCGATTAAAAGAAATACTGGTCATATTGGCAACACTGGAAACCTCTTCGAGGGATATTTTTTTAGAAAAATTTTTCTGAACATATTCATACACCAATTTCATTTTGTCATAATCATCAAAAGTGGCATAATCTACAGTATAAGTAGAAAGAAGCCTCTGATTTCTAGAGTTCGCAAGATCAAACAATATCGAAGTTATCTCCAGAAAATAGTCCATACCATCTAATTTTGACAATTTAATTAGTCTGGGAGTAAGTTCTTCGGCAACTTTTTTTGAAAATAAAATACCATGAATAGATCGATTAAACATCTCCTTAATCGGATTCATAATACGTCTTGAAAGTAAAGAATCTGGAAATAAATTATTATCAAATTGAATGGTGATTTCATGAATTTTCTTGCTGGTACATTTATTTAATTCCCAACCGTGATATAAATTAGGGCCAATTAAAACCAATTCAACAGTATCAATTTCTTCAATATTATCGCCCACAACTCGTTTTACACCTTTGCCATTTAGTATAAAATTGATCTCAAATTCGGGATGATAATGTACTGGAAAATCAAACGTATCTTTAATTCTATCGAATACTAAAAAACTATCAAGAGGCGAAAGTGGCGGTATTTCTCTGTAAAATTTTTTCAGATTACTCATATCTCTTTTTGATTGCAATAATATGATATAATATTGATAAAATAATACTATTACAGCTTACAACATCAAATTATCTTTGAAATAAATAATTACACTATTTTTATTATTCCCATTTATAAAAAACAATAATCATTATAAATAGAACTAGATTTTATAATTTCGATAATTCTTTAGAAAAAAAATCTAATTTTATTAAATTAAAAAACACTAACAAATAATTATACCATTCTATGAAAAAATACTTAATTCTATTACTCATCTCTATGACGTTGGGGATGTCTTGTTCTTCGAAAGCTCAGGTAGATAATACAAATTCATCACTTTCAGATAAAAAATCTACAGAAGAAACTAAGATTTTGTACAAAAATTTAGTAAAATTAAGTGCAAAAGCAATATTGTTTGGTCATCAAGACGATTTAGCCTACGGTGTAAACTGGAAATACGAAGCTGGAAGAAGCGATGTAAAAGATGTTACTGGTGACTATCCCGGAGTATATGGCTGGGATCTTGCGGGCTTAGAAAAAAAATCAGACAAAAATATTGATGGTGTTCCTTTTGACAAAATGCGACAATACATAAAAGACGGTCATTCACGAGGAGGAATAATTACTTTAAGTTGGCATTTAGACAATCCATTAACCGGAAAAAATGCTTGGGATACTTCCTCAAAATCACTCGCATCAGCATTGCCTGGAGGTAAAAGTCACGAAAAATTTAAGTCTTGGCTAGACGAAGGAGTAAAATTTATTTTGACTTTGAAAGACAAAAACGGAAAACCAATTCCAAT
>ENA-UOWO01000071-UOWO01000071.1-activated-sludge-metagenome-genome-assembly--contig:-NODE-71-length-132982-cov-21.647348_pt1 | contig 132982 bp, 128 predicted proteins | sample MGYA00238148_ERZ761564 | MGnify/ENA primary metagenome ERZ761564 (study PRJEB28885, sample SAMN05720194) | activated sludge metagenome | isolation source: Anaerobic digester | place: USA... | reverse complement strand
TCTTGACGCCATACCCTGATGATTCGGGCTGCAGGATTTGAGAACCAGCCCGTGCAACGTATCTGCTTGTTCCCTCGGGCTGTTGGGAAATTGATTGTTCTACCTCCATCCAGTGAGCACATGATCATGGCAGGTGACAGCCGCTTTCATGGAGGGATGCATGAACATCTATTCGTGGCTGAAGGAGAAAAAGTGGACCATCGTGGCACTGAAATCAGACAGGGCGTACAGCTCCGGCAGTTGATCGGTACTACTGGAAAGGTCATCCGTATCCAGGGCTCGTGGTATCTCGGCCCCGAGCTCACGGACAGGGCGAGACCGGTTCGCACGCCTTTGGCACTCTGCAGGAACTGCAGTCGTCCCTCACATCATCGAGTACGGGTCCACATCGATTCTGAGATCAGCATCTCCGGTCACCTTCACCCGCTCCATGGCGTCGAGCGCCCTGTGAAGGCTTCCCCTCCTCCGGGACCGCAGGACAAGGTGCCACCGGTGACGGTTCCTCAGCAGGGAAATCGGTGCAGGGGCGGGCCCCATGACCTCCACCTGCGGCACGGTGGCCGATGCCGCCAGCTTCACGGCAATCATCCTGGCCGTCCCCTCCTCGTCGGCACTCACCACGCACCGGGCGAGATGCACGTACGGGGGGAAACCCGTGGCCTTCCTTATTTCCAGCTCCTGAAGCATCATGGCCTCGTAATCGTGCCGTAGTATCGCCTCCATCAGGGGGTGCTCGGGGATCAGGGTCTGGATGACGACTTTCGTGTCCGCCTTGCGTCTGCCTGCACGGCCAGCTACCTGGACGATCTGCTGGAAGGTCCTCTCGCCGCTCCTGAAATCGGGCATGTAGAGCAGCTGTTCCGCGTGCACCACGCCCACCAGGGTGAGGTGGGGAAAATCGTGACCCTTGGCGATCATCTGCGTACCCACGATGATGTCCACCGACCCGGACCTGATGGCGTCGAGCGCCGCGGTCAGCTTGCGCGTAGTGGTCATCTCGTCGGAATCCATGCGCAGCAGACGACTGTCGGGAAACGCCTTCTGCACCTCCGTGAGGACCCTTTCCGTCCCGAGGCCCACGGGCCTCATGTCGAGGCAGCCGCAGGAGGGACAGATCTCGGGAAGCCTCATGGTGAATCCGCACCAGTGGCACAGCGCTTCCCCTTTCGACCGGTGGTAGGTGAGACTCCTGTCGCACCTCAGGCAGCGCAGCACCTTGCCGCACCCCGGACACACGAGGGCCGCGGAAAAGCCCCTGCGGTTGATGAAGAGCAGGACCTGTTCGTTCCTGTCCAGGGTCGCGGCCATCTCGGTCACCAGGGGTTCGGAGAGGGGACCGCGGATAGTGCGCATATCCACGATCTCCACATCGGGCAGCGCAGCAGGACCGATGCGCGAGGTCATGGCAAGGAGCCGGTCACGGCCGCTCCTGGCGCGCTCGTGGGTTTCCATGCTGGGGGTCGCCGACCCAAGGATGACGCAGGCCTTGTTGTTCGTTGCCCGCACGATCCCCAGGTCGCGGGCGTTGTACGGCACCCCGTCGTCCTGCTTGTAGCTGTGATCGTGTTCCTCGTCCACCACGATGAGCCCGATGTCCCTCAGCGGCGAGAACACCGCGCTCCTGGTGCCCAGCACGAAACGCGCCCCGTCGCGGACGACCTTCATGAACTCCCGTGCACGGTCCTTCTCCGGGAGGCCCGAATGGAACACGGCTACCTCGTAGGGAATCCGGCCCTTCACCATGGCGATGGTCTGGGAGGTCAGCGCGATCTCCGGTACGAGGTAGAGAACCGATCTTCCCCGCCGCAGGGCTTCATTGGCAGCGGCGAGGTAGACCTCGGTCTTTCCCGAACCGGTGATGCCGTGGAGCACGAAGCTGTGGAACGTGCCCGTTCCCACGGCAGCCGCGATCTCCTCGATGGCCTTTGTCTGGTCTGCAGAGTATGCAGGGGGCGGGGGAAGACAGCGGCCCGGGCCGGGCTCCCTCTCCCCGACCTCGAGAAGCCCCTTTGCCAGGAGGGCCCTGATCCGCGCAGCGCTTCCAGGAAACCTTCCCCTGAGTTCGCTCATCAGGATTCCTTCCACGGGGATCCCGTCCAGGAGCGCCTGCTGGGCCGAGCCGAGCCTGCCGTGGTCACACGCCTTCCTTTTCAGAAAGGGGTCCTCGTCCCGCACCAGTGTCCGTCCCTGCCTGAAGAAGGGCGGAAAGGCAAGGGCCATGCATGGACCGATCCCGGCATGGTAGTATCTGGCCGTCCAGTCCAGCAGCTTCATGAGCTCTTCCGTGATGAGCGGGCTCTCATCGAGGACTGCGTGGATGTCCTTGAGCGCCAGGTCGTCGTCCCGGCTCTGCCCGGCGGCTATGACCACGCCGACCTGCCTGGTGTTCCTCACCGGCGCCACGACCCTGCTTCCCACCACCGGCGACAGCCCCGGCGGCACCGCATAGGAGAGCACCTTGGGTATGTTGGTGAACATGACGACATCGGCGACGAACCCGGTCATGCCCGACAGGCTAGCATGGAGGGACAAAGGCAGGGAACCATATTCTTTGACATGCTTGACTGATCGCGCTCTTCCCATTTATAGTCAGACGTATTGAAAGAGGGGGGCCCTTTGGTGAAGGGTGTTGGTTTGGACCAGATGCTGCGGGACCTGTGTGATGCAGACCCCGAGATCAAGAAGATGGCTGCCAGGGCAATCCTCAAGGAATCCTCCAATCCTGCCAAGGTTTTCTCCTCGGTGCTCAAGGATGCCGACGGGCCGACCTCAGAGGCGATATACGACATCCTTTTCGATGCGGATGCCGACTTCTCCGGTATCTTCATGTCAGCCACCGAGCACGAAGACCCCGTCGTCCGGGCCAGGGCGATACGGTACCTGTTCCGCAGGGGGGCCTTCGAGCCGAAGGATGGGACCAAATGGCTCACCGACGGCGATCCGTACGTACGCAGGAGGGTCATCAGCTACCTCTTCTGGATGAACGACGCCCCTTCGCTGGAAAAGGTGGCCAGCCTGTGCACCGAAGACCCGGACGAGTCGGTCAGGAAGGATTGCCTGAGGCTCGTCTCGATCTGGGGCTCCGACGGCGATGTGGAACAGGTGGTACGGGCCCTGGAGGACAAATCCCACGAGGTGAGGATACAGGCCGTGCAGACCTTGAGAAAACTCACCGGCGAGGATTTCGGAGATCCCCTGAGCGCGTCGTCCGAGGAATTCGAATGGATCGTGGCCAAGTGGCAGGGGTGGTGGGAAATCATGAGGGAGCGGTCATAACATGGAGCAACCGATCTATACAGCCAAGGATTATGCGACCCTGCTGGGCATCACCAAGTCCACGCTGCTCAAGATGGAGAGCCAGGGCAAGCTCCCGCAGCCCCGGATAGTGGACGGGGTCCGCACCTACTATCCCCACGACATCCCCGTGTATCTCAAGAAGCTCGGCAGGCCGCCCCTCGTGTCCTCGAAGCGGCGGCAGATCTTCCTCAACTTCAAGGGAGGAACGGGCAAGACCAGTATTTCGGCCTTCTACGCGTTCCGTCTGGCATACCTCGGGATGAACGTGCTCCTCATCGACCTCGACCCCCAGGGCCACCTCACCCAGTGCCTGGGCATCGACCACGATTCCTTTGACGCGACCCTGTACAATGTCCTCATCGAGAAGACCGACATCCGTGACATCATCCTGCCCACCAAGATGGAGAACCTGAAACTCATCCCGGCGAATCTCGACCTCTCCCCCGTGGAACTCGCGCTGACCTCCATGAACGCCAGGGAACAGCGCCTGAGGAAGACCATCGCCTCGATCCAGGACGACTTCGACGTCATCGTCATGGATGCCTCCCCGTCCATCGGCCTCCTGAACCTGAACGGCATCCTGGCGAGCAACGACCTCTTCGTCCCGGTCCTGGCCGACTTCCTCTCCTATCACGGCCTGAAGATCCTCTTCGAGACGCTCTCCACCATCGAGGAGGACTTCGACTTCATCTTCGAGAACATCTACATCTTCCTGAACAACTACAACGCCTCCCACAACATCTGCCAGCGGGCCAAGGAGGCCCTCGAGACGCACTACAACGGGTATCTCATGAAGACGCTCATCCGCCAGGACATCAAGATCGCCGAGGCGGCGAGCGTGGGGATGCCTATCCATCAGTTTGCCCCGAAAAACAGAGGCTCCCTGGACCTCAACGCCTTCATCAGGGAAGTTTTCCCGAATCTCCCGATTGTGTTTTGACCGGTTTTATGGTTAACGTGAGGATCAAGTCCAACACCACGGATCTCGGACGTTCACAACTGCCAACAGTATTGATATGAGGAGTTGTTATCTATGAAAGACGGTTTTGACAGAAGCGTAGCCGAGCGCATGCCGAAGATGCAGAAGCGCAGACCGAACAGGCCCTGGAATGTCGACCCTGTTCTCATAAGGACCCAGGAAGAGATGCAGGAACAGGCCGTCCCTGCGGCGGAGGCCAAGCCCGAGCCGGCGGCGCCCGCCCCATCGGGAGCCCCTGACACCACCAGTTCGGCCATAGCCAAGGCGGTGGAGACCATCGAAGATCTGCACTCGGAATTCTCGCACATCATCTTCGAGAAGAAGGACATCCAGCGCAGGCTCATGGAGCATGACCGGGTCATGGAAGAGTTCGGCCGGGAAAACACCACGCTCAAGGAGAACATCGCTGAGTTCGAGAAGGCCGCCCAGGAAAACGGCCTCCTCGTCAGGGAAATCTCCTTCCTGAACGAACAGCTCGAGGACGCCGACCATTACATCAAGCGCGTGGTGGGCATGCTGGAGACCGCGAACGCCGGCTATGACTCCGAGGTCACGAAGACCAGGGCCCTCGAGGAGCGTCTCAGGAGCTTCAGCAGGGACATCCAGGAAAAGGCCAAGCTGGACGTCAAGGTGTCCATCCTCGAGAAGGACCTGAACTTCTCGACGGCGCGCATCCATGAACTCGAGGAACAGCTCGAGGAGGAGTCCAGGAAGAGAAAACCCCTGGAGGACGAGATCGCGGAGCTCAAGGTCGCCCTCGACAGGGTCTACTCGTCCCTGTCGCACATTCGGCTCAAGGCCAAACGCGAGGTGTATGGATCCTGATACCTCCAAAAAGGTCAAGGACCTGCTGGGCCTGATGGATGGCATTTCATCCGACATCGACATAAAGGCGGAGCTGGACAGGATCATCTCCCGGATAGACACCCTCGAGGAGCAGGTCGCCGGCCTCGTGCAGCGCCTCGACAGGATGGACAAGCTTCACCGCGACAAACAGGAACTCCTGAAAACACTGCGCAAGGAGCTCAAGAACCTCTTCCCGTAAGGGCCGAGGCCTTTGTCTCCCCGAGGCCTGTCACTTCGCCACCGCTATGCCGTGCTTCTTGATGAGGTCGTGCAGCGTGGGCCTGCTCACATCGAGGTCCTGCGCAGCCCGCGAGATGTTGCCTCCGTTCCTGGCAAGGGCGTGTCTCACCGCAGAGATCTCGGCCGCTTCACGGATCTCGCGCAGCGTCCGGACGACACCCTCCCCATCGCCGTCATCGAGATCGAGGTCTGCGGGAAGGATGAAATCCCCTTCCGCCATGACGACGGCGCGTTTGATCCTGTTCTGCATCTCGCGGACATTGCCCTGCCAGTGGTGGTTCATCATGGCTTCCATGGCGGCAGGGCTGAATCCCTTGAACCTCGGGCCGATCTCCCTGCTGTAGCTGTCGAGGAAGTACCTCGCCAGCACGGCTATGTCATCGGGCCGCTCGTTCAGTGAGGGAACGGACAGGGGGACCACGTTGAGCCGGTAGTACAGATCTTCCCTGAACCGCTTTTCTTCCACGGCCTTTTTCAGGTCCACGTTCGTCACCGCGATCACCCTGGCATCGACGGACAGGATGTCGCGGCCGCCTATGCGCTCGATGGTGCCTTCCTGGATGAAACGGAGCAGCTTGACCTGGAGCGGCAGCGGCAGCTCACCCACCTCGTCGAGCACCACGGTGCCGCCCAGCGCCCGTTCGACCTTGCCGACCTGGCGGGCATGGGCCCCCGTGAAGGAGCCCTTCTCGTGACCGAACAGCTCGCTCTCGATGAGATTCTCCGGGATGGACCCGCAGTCGATGATCACCAGGGGCATCTCGCTCCGCTCGCTCATGGCGTGGATGGCGCGGGCAAGACGTTCCTTGCCTGTCCCGCTCTCGCCCTGGACCAGCACGGGATAATCGGTCCGGGCGACCTTCCGGGCCCGCTCGAAGAGCTCCATCATGGGCGCCGAGGTGGCCACCATGCCGTGGAACTGCAGTTCGTCGCCCCCCATGCACTGGAGGTCGCTGACCTGCCGCTCGAGGCGCGAGAGGTGGAACGCCCTCTTGATGACGATCCTGAGCTCCTCGAGGTCCACCGGCTTGGTATGGAAATCGTATGCGCCGAGGGCGACCGCCTTGACGGCGTTGTCCTTGTCCGTATTCCCGGTGATGACGACGACCTTGAGGTGGGGTTTCTTGTCGATCATCTCCTCGAGCAGGCGCAGCCCTTCCTCCGCGCTGTCCGGATAGGGGGGCAGTCCGAGGTCCAGGAGGACCACCAGGGGGTTCCGGCTCTCCAGGACTGCCATGGCGCCCGCGGCATGTTCGGCGACCTCTATGTCATAGGTTTCGCTCAGACCCCACTTGAGCTGCTTGGCCATGCTGACTTCGTCTTCCACGATCAGTATCAGGTCTTTCATGCGTCACGACTCCTGTTGAACCTTGCTCCGCTCCGGCGGCAGCCATACCGAGAACGTCACCCCGCGCTGCGGATTGCGGGCTACCTCGACCCTTGCCCCCAGCTGGTCCGCCATGTTCTTCACCTGCCAGAGCCCGAGGCCGGTGCCCTTCTTCTTCGTTGTCTGGAAGGGCTTGAAGAGACTTTCACGGATGAACTCATCGGTCATCCCCTCGCCGTTGTCGGAAACGGAAAAGAGGGGTGACCCTTTATCCATACGGGCGGTTATGGTTATGAGGCCGTCTTTGCCCACGGCCTCGGTGGCGTTGACGATGATGTTCTCCAGTATCCTGTCCAGCACGTCGGGGTCGGTCTTCACCGAAAGGGCGTCGTCTATGTTCCTGACGATGTCAACGTCCATGAACCGCGGCTTGATGCGCATGATGAGGCCTTCCAGGAAGGGAGCGACTTCGAAGGTCTTCGCCTGGAGCTGCTCGGGTTCCGGGATGGTCTGGAGCTTGTCCATGACCTTGTCGATACGGGCCAGGGCCTGGCCGATGGTCTCCAGCATGTCGTCGCGGAATTCCTTGCGGTCCATGTGTTTCGGGGCATTCTGGAGGATGAGGGAGAGATGGCCGGCCGCGTTCTTGAGGTCGTGGAGCATGGTGGCGGACATCCGGTTGTAGGTGTCGAGCTCCTTGTTCTCTGCCAGTTTCTCCGCGAACCAGGCCTTTGCGAGGGCAGAGCTCGCCTGGGATGCGATGGCCGTCAGGAGGTCGATGTCGTCCTGGCCGTACGGGGTGCCGGGGTTCTCCTTGCCCACCGCGATGAACCCGATCAGGTCGTTGCCCACCAGCATGCCCACGGCGAGCTCGATCCTGTTCTCATCGAGAAAGTCCGCATGCCGGTTGACCAGTGCCTCCCACCTGGAGTCGTCCGCCTTCGACGGGGTTCTCCTCACAAAAAAATGGTTCTCCGCGAGATATTCGATCACCGCGTGGTCTTCAGGAATGCGCAGATCACCTGAAACATGGGGAAAGCTCAAGGCGGCCGTGTAGGCGTGACCCTTCCGCAGCCAGATGGAAAGCTCCCGTATGTACATGCTGTCCAGGATCACCTGGGAGGTGACGTGGATGATCTGGTTCTCCTTGAAGGCTATGGTCAGATACCCGCTGAGCTCTCCCCATTCCTTGCGGTAATCGTATTTGTTGGCAAAGAAGTGGGTGTTGATGAAGAACTGGAGGCGTGCCTTGGCTTCCGGCGAGAGGAAGTAGGCAAAGAGAACGGCCAGGACCAGGAAGACAGAAAACCCGGTGATCACCAGCGACGCCCTCATGCCGAGATGCCTGATCCACAAGATGACCATGCCGGTAACGATCAGGTATGTCCCGATGCTGACGAAGGTGATGGAATGGTACACGATATAGCGTGAAACGAAGATGTCCATGTCGTAGAGCTTGAACCTGATGGAAAAGAAGATGAGGAATGCGATGCCTGCCAGGGTGATCAGCGTGCACAGGGTGAGGATGTCGTGGGTGATGGTGTTGGTGCTGAGCCGGTAGATGGCTGCGACACACAGGGATGCGCCCACCGAGATGGAGCCCAGCGCAGGGTACTTGACGATCCTCCTGCCGGTGCCTTCGGTAGACCTGAGGATGTTCTCCATGATCCAGATGAAGGCTATGCCCCCCACCAGGAGCAGGAGGGACTGAACATGGCCGAGCCGGCCGATGGCAACCACGCCGTGGGGGTGAAAGAAGGCAAAGTCGAACCTGAAGGCCCAGAGGGCGAGGGCGTAGAGGAGACATGCCAGGGCGAGGCCGCGGCGTGTCCAGGAGATGAGCCGGGTCTTCTTTGCGAGGTTCCTCTCCATGGACATGACCGCAGCGATGAAGAAGCTTATGGACACGAGTTCGAAGAACGAGGCGACCTGGATGGCCGTGAGGGAGTCTCTCACATGGAAGACCAGGTAGCCCAGCTCGGTGGCGGCAATCGAGAGCAGGCCGCATGCGATGGCCCTCCCGTGCGAGACCCCGCTGCGGGAAAGGATCACCATGCCCCCGGCAAGGCCTACCAGTGCGGTTAAGCAATAGATAAGGACGGTCATGGGCTGCATGTGTCACTGTCATTTGTATCAGAGATCTGAGGCATTGTCGAAATATTTTACAGCAAGGCCACTTGACATAAATATCATGGGATTTGCTCATACAAACCACTTCAAGGCATCTGAGAAAATCCAGCAGGCACATACCATTGTCGGATTTCTTTACGAAAAAAAATCTATCATAACACATCATATACTCAACCTGTTGTTATCTTTCTTTTTTATTTTGTGGCACTTATATTGCATATTTCCAAGCAATTCACACTTGGAGGTGCATCTCATGAAAAAGATTTTGACTTCATTGGCATTTGTTCTGATATTTCTTGGTACCTTAGCGACAGCCAATGCCACATTAATAAAAATTGACGGCTTAGACGGGTATACTGCTGTTCGTTTTGCCTATCCTGAAGGCACAGAACACTATGTGTATGCGGGAGAATTCCAGCTCACCCTTGATGAGAAGTATAAAACAGTAGGGTATTGTGTGGATCTCCTTACAAATACTGACGTACCATCAGGGCCTTTCGAGACAGAACTGAAAGCACTGACCGAGAAATGGCAACTGCAGGCCGCGTGGTTGATGGAATACTCTAATGCAGAAACAAATGAAGAGAAAGCCGCTTTACAGTTGGCCATCTGGGATGTCGAATACGGCATCAGTCTGATCAGCGTCAGCGATGCGGTTAAGGAGTCATACGGTAAATACATGGAGATGCTGGGCGACAATCTGTATAAAGGTACAGAATATATGATCGCTTATCTCGCTCCGGATGCCCAGAACCTTTTGGTCAAGAATACCGCACCCGTCCCCGAGCCTGCAACCCTGCTGCTTCTGGGTTCCGGTCTTCTTGGCCTCGCCGGTTTTCGGAGAAAGAGCAAGTAATATAAAATTACTAGATTAAACTGTAAAGAAGCCCGACAGCCCACAGGCTGCCGGGCTTCTTCTTTGATTTACATACAGATACATTCTTGCTTGAGGGAATTTAAAAGAATTTATCATTATCCTTATTATCATTACTTATTGCTCCGGCAACTAAACATAGAAATGATGAATTACGATGCCATACAAAAAGGCCTGTCCTTCAATCCTAGACAACAGGAAATATGTTTCCATATTTACTTGCCGGAGCAATAAAATTGAGCAGCAATTTAAGAAAACCGTGATCTGTGAGAACCAGAAGAAGATTGTTTACCCTCGCCGTTTGTTCGAGGAAAAGAGAGATCAAAGATGGTGTCGGAATATTTTACAAAATAATATGATACAAGAAAACAATATGTAATCAAATTGCTGTAAATACTATCTTTATTTGAGATGGCACGTTGGTTGCTTATTTTATATTAATAAATTTTCTGGAGGTCAGTTATGAAGAGGGTACTTTCGATCTTAGCAATGGTAATGATGCTTTCTGGTGCCGCATGGGCAGTGCCATATACCTGGGTGGATGCAATAGATTTTCAGCCAGATCAGTTAGTGGGCTGGTATGACAGCTTTGACTACACGCATGATCTTACTGATAACTCGCCAACACCTTTCAACCCGGGAGAAGACCTGATTCTCAGTTATAATTTAAACGTATCACTCTATGATGACAGGGGTTTTTGGGATCTGGGAGAAATCGCTTTCATCGACCAGCCAGGACTTCTCGGGGATGGTGTGTATGATTTCTCTTATACTAATCAGGATTTTGGCTGGTCCCTCACCGGCTTACTCAGTCTGAATCTTCTTGGAGGATTGGATGTTACTATAACATCAGTTGGAGGTGACTTCTATCTTGCGTCTTCTACACTGACAGCTTGTGGTGACAATGCAAGCGCTCCTGTCCCGGAGCCCGCAACCCTGCTCCTTCTTGGCAGCGGCCTCCTCGGTCTCGCCGGTTTACGGAAAAGAAACAAGTAAACTGCCCGGCCTCTTGAACATCTCGATCCCGGCAGCCTTCACAGGCTGTCGGGATTTATCTTCTCTGCAGCCCTAGAAAAGACACAAGCGGCATGATTTTATTCTTAGCAGATTGGTTGTAAGGGCTTACCTGTTGAGCTGCCACCTGGAGATGATTACAGCGGCCTTCCGATCTGCACCACCAGCAGCGGCCCCTCCTCATCCAGATACCCCGGCTGTCTCACCGGCCAGGCAACGCCCATCCTGAACGACGAGAGGTTTCCCCAGGCCACCTCGAAGGAGGTCACGACCTCGAACCCGGCACCTGCCAGGGTGTCGTCCATGCCCATGCTGTCCGCGCAGAGCCCCGCGTCCACGAAGGTCCCCAGCCAGAGCCGGTGCAGGAACAGCGGCAGGGTGCCGTGGCCGCGCTGGATGTTGGCCAGGGGCCAGAAGACCTCGAGCCCGGTGGTCACCGCCTTGTCCGCCTCCAGGAGGTTGGCCCCGAACCCCCTGACGGGGAAGAGCCGGGACGGCCGGGAGGTGAAATACCCCTCGCCCACATCTCCCCCCACCCGGTACGACCCGTGTCCGAATGTATACCCTCCCCAGGTCCTGCCCGCCTCGCCATCCACCACGGCATAGACGTCCGAGCCCACGATCCACCTGAACCCGCCGAACAGTGACGTCCTGCCCGCAGAGCACGACTCGAAGGCGGCCCTGAAGTACAGGCTCTCGTACTCCTCGCTGACGCCCAGGACCCCCGAGACCTCCACGTCATCCTCCCCCAGGTCCTCCAGGGGGCCATAGTCGAGCACATCCACCGACAGGCTCAGCCAGTCCGGCAGTTCCGGGGCCCACGTGAGCCGGTATTCCAGCCTCGACTCCTCGGTCTTGGGGCCGACAACCGGGTCGGAGACGAACGGGTAGCGGGTGAGCTGCAGGCTCAGCTCGTCGAGGATCACCCCTGCCCTCAGGGCGAGATAGTCGTGGGCGAAGGACCAGCGGGCCCCAGCACTCACCCCGTAGTCGCCCGTCACGTCGTGGCCCCAGGTGGCAAGCCCCACCTGGACATCGGACAGGCCCACATAGAGATCCGGCGCCATGAAGTTCGGGCAGATGCTGTCCCAAGGCGAGTACGGTGTCGACGGAAGCTCTGACCTGTCTTTCATCAATGCCCGCTGCCTCTGCCCGACAGGGGCCGCGTAAACATCGACCCCGTAGTCATCAAAGGACCAGCCGTGGCCGGTCAGGCACATGTATTTTCCGCTCCTCGGGAGAAATGCACCCTTTTCACAGCGTGTCAGCGGCACCATGGCGGATGTGTAGAGCTGAAACGAACCATCGGTATTGGAGGAAAAGACGAGCGTGTCTCCCACCCACCATGGATCCGCCTCGATGGACGGACCATCGGTGATGCGCAGCCATGAGCCGTCGTATACCCAGATATCCCAGTTCCCGCCCGAGTTTGCAGAGACAGCCACACGGCCGTGGGTGTCCATGACCGGCCCGGAGAGCGCCATGACCTGTCCGGGGGCGGGTATGAGCCTTCCGCCCCTGAGTTGGGTCTCCAGGACCCCCGCACCCTTTTCAAAGACCATCAGATGGGGCCTGCTTCCCACTCGGGTGACCGCCACATTCCCCGGACCGGGGTCCCAGAGGTGGTCCATATCCAGTGCAACGCTCGACCCTGTGGAAGGATAGCCTATGACATGCACAATGCCCTCCCGGTCATACTCCGACAGCCACAGGGTGCTGTTCTCCCCGTAGTATCCATACCTGCCCCTGTGCCTGACCCGCTTGATGCCCGGGTCGACGCCCGCATGGTTCCAGGTGATGAACGGGCCCGGGACGAATCCACTGACCGGCTCCATGCCGTTCGTGCCTTTCAGGAGGCCTGCCTCTTCCATGAACTCGTCCCAGAGCGTCACCCATCCTGTTCCGAACACGTCCCGTGCCTTGAGCTCGATCTCGACGGGGAGGAGGCTCGAACCCTGGCTGGCGAGGAACCGCAGCAGGGCGTCCCACCCGTACCTCCCGTGAAGCCATGCGATGAACGGCTTCCCGTAAATCCTGTACCCGAAGTACCCGGGCCAGGCATCCGGGTGGTTGCTCATCTTCGAGATGTCCGCAGGCACCGGGACCTTCAGGAGCGTCTCTTCGAAAGGATCCTCGCGTGCCTCAGGGCTGTACTGCCGGTAGAGCAGCGAGCTGATGCCCTCGAGAAGCCACGGCGGGTTGACGAGGTTGGGCGAGGAGACCTCGCCGAAGACGGCATGGAGCGACCCGGGCAGCCCGCCCCGGACGGAATAGACCCCCTGCAGGCACAAGCCCTTGAAGAGAAAGTATGTCCAGGGATCTTCCTGCAGATATCCCTCCTCGAACACACCGGGGGCCCTCAACGGAATGTGGATACCGCGATGGGGGATCATGTTCACCTGCACATCCGGAAGGTCGAGGTCATCGTCCAGGAAGACATGGACCGGGGTCTTCACGGGCAATCCTTTTTCCCGGAGAAAACCGAGCATGCCTGGAACCGCCTCGGCCACCCGGGAGACGATCGCCTTTTCGCCGGCCGGGTAGGTTATCTCGAGGCCCGAGATGGAGACACTGCGGAGCTCCTGGGCATGGACGGCAATCCCGAGCAGCATCGCGCACATGCCTGTGAAGACACTGACACCGGGCCTCAAGAGTCCGTTTCCTTCAGCCTTCTGATGCGCTCTGGGTGCGCATACACGCAGAAACGGCCTTCCTTCACCCGGCACACCAGCGTGAGGCCCGCTTCCCTGGCGAGCCTGACACCTTCGTCGGTGGTGGCCGCCTTGCTGATGACGATGGGTATGCCCACATTGACGGCCTTGGAGACCATGCCTGCCGGCTGTCTGCCGGTGCAGCCGAGCACGCAGCACGACAGGTCGATCCCGCTCAGGACACAGTGGCCGATCGCCTTGTCCACGGTGTTGTGCCTGCCCACGTCGCTGCTCTTGGCGAGCATGGCGCCGTCGCGGAAGATCACCGAGCAGTGGGCCCCGCCGGTGCGCTCCCAGAGCTCGGACACGATCCCGGCGATGACCGCGAAGATCTCGTCACGGTCTATGCTGAGCCCCGAGGTGACCTTCCTGAGGACCCTTCCCGCGGACAGCCCGCCGCTGGACCCGGTCGTGGCCTCCAGCGGACGCGTGACGGCGCTGCCGTGGACCATGACCCGGTCTCCGGACACCTCCACGCGGTCCACCGACTCCGCGAGCCCCTCGCTGAGAACGAACCCGGCCCCGAGCTCCCTGAGCTGGGACGGGCTGGCCACGAGACTGCCGATGGGCCTGTCGTTGAGGAACAGGCGGACCAGTTGCTCCCTGCAGACCTCTTCAGGTCCGCCCGACCGAGGGCCGTCCTCCCGGCAGACGCCTTCCAGCGTGCTGAGCATGGATCCGATGTCTTCCTTCCGTGTCATGGCCTTCTTACCACCAGTTCATAGAGTGCAATCGCGGCGGCCTGGGATACGTTGAGCGAGTTGAAATCGCCTTTCATGGGGATGCTGACCTCGAGGTCAAGCTCCCCCGTCATGACCGGCCTGATGCCGGTGTCCTCGCCGCCAAGGACGAGACCCAGCCTCTCGAAGGCAGGCACCGAGCTTATGGCATCACGCGCCCCCGCCTCGAGCCCCACGAGCCAGAACCCCTTCTCCTTGAGGGCCCGTGCAGCCGCCCTGAGGTTGGTCACCCGGGCGATCCCGGCGTGTTCGGTGGCCCCGGACGATGCCTTCACCACCGCCGGGGTCACCGGTGCGGCCCTGTGCTCCGGGATGACGATGCCGGCCCCGGCCAGGGCATGGGCTGTCCTGATGATGGAGCCCAGGTTCTGGGGGTCCTCCACCGAGTCGAGGAGCACCACGACCCTGAAGGAGGCCAGGTCCTCGAGCCGTGCATACCGGTAGGCAGAGACCCTTGCGGCCATGCCCTGGTGGCTCTCCGTGCCTGCAACCCTGTCCAGGTCGGCCCTGTTCACGACCCGCACAGGGGCATCCGCCAGGATCCCATGGATCTCGTCTGCGTGCTGCGGGAGGACGAGGATCTCGTGAATGGTCCTGCTGCCGGTGCGGAGGGCCTCTATCACGGCATTCCTGCCGTAGAGGACCTCGGCGGAACCTTCTGTCCTCGGGGGGACACGCCCGTTCCTGCCGTGTCCGGGGGTACGCTCCTTCTGCCTCATGGCACCCAGCTTACCACATATTCGGTCCTGGCGGGCAGGGGCGAGATGCCCGGGTCGGCGATCTTCCACGACCCCGCCGGACCCCGCTCCCTGATGGTCTGCTCGAAGTGGAACATGGCGATGCCCATGTCGATGCGCTGGAGGTCGACCTCGCCGAACAGGAGCGAGTACCCGGCGGTCCTTGAGAGGTAGAAGTGCACGGCCCCGTCCCTCACCACGGCGCGCCAGGGCTGCCGGTTGGATGCCGAGGGCCCGAGGCGCACCATCTCGAGGGGCAGCGCATATGCCCCGACGTCAACGCCTGTCCAGGGAGACGCGAAGCTTCCCGTGAAGAACAGCTCAGAACAGGGCTTCCGAAAGCGTGACCCCGCGGTGCGCACGAAGATCCTGTCAATCGCGGAGCGTCTGTCTGCGGCGATGCCCACCGGGCTGACGGCCGGGATGACTTCCCCCTCCTCCAGGTGTGCCATGTCGGCAAAGAAGCCCCTGCTGAAGGTCCCGCCCATCCAGCAGGTGCCGAGGCCCAGCGAGGTCGCGGCAAGGACCGCGGCCTCGAAGAGGTAGCCGAAGTCTTCATGCCCTCCCTCGGACGGCCTGAGGACACCGATGAGAAAGGTCGAGGCCCCGGTGATCACCCCGTAGGTGCCCTTCACCCTTCCCAGGCCCTGTCCCGGGGCGTCCGCCAGTACGATCCTCACCGCCGAGCCGAAGGGCGGGCAGTCGAGCCCGGAGAGGAAGGACCGCATCCGTTCCTTGTCGTGGGCGCCCACAGGGTCCGGCCGGTAGCTCCTCCATGAGCGCCTGACGCGTATGACATCGGTGACGGGCTTGTCGTATGAAACCATACCACCCCCTTCATTCCATCGGCACAAAGATCCTAGAGCAGGGTGACGACGACCTTCCTGCTCTGCCGGGGACCATCGAACTCACAGAAGAAGATGTTCTGCCAGGTGCTCAGCAGCAGCCTGCCGTTCTCGACCGGGATCACCTCGGACGGGCCGATGATGCCGGCCTTTATGTGTGCGTCGCCGTTGCCGTCCTCCTCGTCATGGAGCCACGTGCCGCGCGGCACGAGCGTCTTCAGGCAGTTCACCACGTCGGTGCGGATGTCCGGGTCCCAGTTCTCCTGGATCATGATGGCCGCCGTGGCGCCCTGCGCATAGAGCGCGCAGATCTCGCTGCCTCGGCCATGCTCTGCGACGACGGCCCTAACCCGATCCGTGATGTCCACGAGCTCTTCCCGCTCCGTGGTGGCAAGGCTGATGACGGTCCGCATGACCTGGGTATAGCACCTTGCCGGGTTCAGTTCAAGAAAGCGCCCCGACAGGGCACGTCACCGACGCCGCATGCACTCAGCCGGATGCGGCCGCCGCCCTGTCTCTGAGGGATTCAAACACGCTGATCACCTGGATGCGCGTCTCTTCCCTGGTGCCGCCGTTGTCGATGAGCATGCTCGCGAAGCGCCTCTTCTCCTCGATGGACAACTGGGAACGGACCCGTGCCAGGGCCTCGTCTCGGTTCACCGAGTCCCTGATCATGAGCCGCCGTATCTGCTGGTCCTCGGGGCAGTACACCACGATGACCTCGTTCACGCCGCGGTGCATGCCGGTCTCGATGAGGAGGGGCACGTCGAGGATGACCACTGCATCGGGGGAACCCGTCCCGATGGTGACGATCCGGTCTTCCATGTGCCGGACAACCTCGGGATGGACGACCTCCTCGAGCATGGCGCGCATCTTGGCGTCGTTGAAGACGAGCCTTCCCAGCCGTTCCCTGTCGATCTCGCCCGAAGGCTGCAGGACGTCCCGGCCGAAGATGCGCACGATCCTCTCCCAGGCCGGCATACCGGGCAGCACCACCTCGCGCGCGGCGCGGTCGGCATCCACGATGAAGGCACCCAGGTCCTTCATGATGGTCGAGACCGTCGATTTCCCCGTCGCTATCGAGCCTGTAAGCCCGGCAATGAGCATGAGCGTCCCCCTATCACCGAGATGTTCCTGCCCGTGGACTCGCCCTCCCGCCGGAAGGAATAGAACGACCCGCCGTTGCAGCAGGTGCAGGCCTGTACCTGATGGATGCGGTCGGGCTCGATGCCCGCACCGAGCGACTGGTCCCGGGCCACCCGCTGGAGATCCACAAAGAGGCTGCCCTCGGCGGAACGGTCGGGCACCGTCCGGAGGGCATCGATCACCTCGCGACCGACGGCATAGCAGCACGGACCGATGGAGGGCCCCGTGCTCACGTGGATCTGCCGGGCACCACATCCCCTCATGAGCTCGACGGCCCTGGGGATGATCTTGAGGGCCAGGCCCCGCCACCCCGCGTGAACGGCGGCGATCACCGGTGAATCGTCGGCCCACATGAGCACCGGGATGCAGTCGGCGGTCCTCACGCACAGGACCACCGACGGATCCAGCGATACGGCACCGTCCGCCTCGGGGAACATGCCGTCAGGCACGTCCTCGGCCCTGACGATCCGGTCCCCGTGGACCTGGTTCAGGCAGACGACCCTGGACCCCGGCAGCAGCTCGCCGAGACGCTTCCAGACGGTCTCGGGCCCCCGGTGGAGTCCTTCGGTCACGTCCCTCGTGCAGAATGTCCCCGGCATACGGAAAGCTATAACGCACAGCAGCGACGGATGACAAGGAAAAGCCATCGTCCCTCCTGTCGTGAAAACTGCCTGCCGAAGGGTTTTGCCGCTTGACAATGGACTACCCCGCATGTAAATACTTACCGCTCGAAACTACTTGAATTTGAGGTAACTCATGAAGCGCACATTTCAACCGCACAACACCAGGCGCAAACGCACGCACGGCTTCCTGGTCCGTATGCGCACCAAAGGCGGAAGGCTGGTCATCAACCGGAGGAGAGCCAAGGGACGGAAACGCCTGTCTGTCTGATGCCGGATGAGAGATTCTCCCCAGGGGAGCGACTGCGGAAGCGGATCGATTTCAAACGGGCTGAGAAGACCAAGGTTGCTCGTCTCGTAACCAAACACCTCATCATCGTGGCCGCCCCCAACGAGTGCCACCACACCCGGATCGGTATCACGGCGAGCAGAAAGATCGGGGGCGCTGTCAGGCGGAACAGGGTGAAAAGGCTCCTGCGAGAGATCTACAGGACAAACAAGACGGCGTTTCCAGGGGGCCACGATCTCGTTCTCATAGCAAAGAACGACATGACGGATATCGCCTATCATGACCTCGCCGACGAGATCATAAAGGCCGTTGGATCACACACATGGGAAAAACAGTCCTCATAGCGCTCATACGCCTCTACCAGAAAGCGCTGTCTCCCCTGTTGCGGCCTGCGTGCAGATTCCACCCCACATGCTCCGAGTATGCCGTCGAGGCCATCCGCACCTACGGACCGCTGCGCGGTCTGGCGAAGGCGGCATGGAGGATTCTGCGCTGCAATCCGTATTCCAGGGGCGGGTTCGATCCCGTGTAACCATTTCCGGAGAGACACGACAATGGACGAGAAACAGAGAACGATGCTCGCGCTCGGGCTGACCGCGGTCATCCTGATTGCATGGTTCGCACTCTTCGACAGGATGAAGGTGGAAGACGAGACGCCCGGGCCTGCCCCCCAGAAGACTCAGAGCGCGCAGAAGCCCGCACCCGCTCCGGCGGCACCTCCCCTCGATGCGCCCTCCACCGTCGCCCCTCATGCCCCTGCCGGAGAAAGCCGCGATATCGTGGTCGAAACACCGCTCTACACGGCGACCTTCTCCACACGGGGCGGAAGGCTCACCTCCTTCAAGCTCAGGAACTACATGACCACCATGGGCAGGGACGCCAAGCCCGTCGAGATCCTCAAGACCCCCATGCCCACCCTGGTGCTCTCCGGAGGCTCCGACGACGCCGAACTCACCTACGAGTCAACCAGGCAGGGCACCGTCACCATCGACAAGACCGGTGAGGTCATCGCATTCTCTGCCACGGCATCCCCGGGGGTCGTCCTGAAGAAACTCTACACCATTGACCCCCGGTCCTATGTCCTGGGATACCAGACCGTCATCGAGAACAGGACCACCGAACCGTTACCGGCATCGGGAGAGATCCTCTTCAACAACCTCTATCCTCTCGACGAGAAGCTCAAGGGGTACGCCTTCCAGGGGCCCGTCCTCCTGAACGGCAAGCACCTCGAGGAGTTCAAGATAGACAAGGTCAAGAAGGTGGACAGCTACCGGGATTTCACCGGGGAGATCAAGTGGTTCGGGTACGAGGACAAGTATTTCCTCCATGCCGTCATCAACACGAGTGCACCCGAGTCCACGCTCACCATCAAGAGGGTGGACGACAGGACCGTAGAGCTCCATTACGGCCTGCCTCCCGCCACCATCCAGCCCGGCTCGTCGCTCACCAGGGAGAACCTCATCTTCATCGGGCCCAAGGAGATAAAGACGCTCAAGTCCGTGGGTCACAATCTGATCAAGGCGCTCGATTTCGGCTTTTTCGACATCATCGCAAAGCCGCTGCTCACTTCCATGAACTGGATCTACCGCTACACCATGAGCTACGGGTGGGCCATCATCGTGCTGACCATCATCATCAAGCTCCTGCTCTACCCCCTCACGCTCAAGAGCTTCACCTCCATGAAGGAGCTCCAGAAGATCCAGCCCCTGATGAAAGAGATCCAGCAGCAGTACAAGGACGACAAGCAGAAAATGAACCAGGAGCTCATGCGGCTCTACCAGGAGCACAAGATCAATCCCATGGGGGGCTGCCTGCCCATGCTCCTGCAGATCCCCATCCTGTTCGCGCTCTACAAGGTCTTCTATCAGGCCATCGAGCTCAGGCATACCCCGTTCCATATCGTGGGCACCTGGCTGCCCGACCTGTCTGCGGCCGATCCCTACTACATTACCCCCATTCTCATGGGCGCAAGCCAGTTCGTCATGCAGAAGATGACTCCCACTGCCGGCGACCCGACCCAGCAGAAGATCATGCTCTTCATGCCGGTGCTCTTTACCTTCCTGTTCCTGAACTTCCCCTCCGGCCTGGTCATCTACTGGCTGATAAGCAACATACTCTCGATCATCCAGCAGGCCTACATAAACAGGAAACACACATAGGAGAGATCCATGGAAGAGGACTACAGAGAATTCGAAGCCAAGAGCGTGGATGAAGCCATCATCCTCGCCTTGAAGGCTTTCCATGCGGACTTCGAGGACCTTGACATAAAGGTGGTCTCCGAGGGATCCAAGGGGCTCTTCGGACTGGTGGGGTCGAGGACGGCCAAGATCATGGCCCGGCGGAACCAGGCCTCTGGAGGCCACCGGGAAATGCTTCGGCAGGAAGAAGACGTGCAGCCTGCACCCGGGAACCCTCTGCCCGAACCGCAGGGCACGGCGGCACCTTCGCGGGAGTCGCTCGAGGAGGCCAGGGGTGTCGTCGGCGAAATCCTGGGGCTCATGGGCATGCCCTCCGAGGTCAAAGTCAGCGGTGAGGGCTCCCTGGAGATCGTGGGCGACGGTTCGGGCCTCATCATCGGCAAACGCGGCCAGACGCTGGATGCACTCCAGTTCGTCGTCAACCGCATCATGAACAAGGCGAGAAAGGAACCTGTCTACATCACCCTGGACACCGAGGGGTACCGCCAGCGTCACGTGAACCACCTCAAGGCCATGGCGCTGAAGATGGGGCAGAAGGCAAGGCGGACGGGTCAGTCCGTGTCTCTGGAAAAGATGAATCCCTATGACCGCCGGATCATCCACCTCGCCCTGAAGGACGAGAGCGGACTGAACACCAGGAGCATCGGCGAGGGGGTGTACAAGAAGGTGGTCATCGTACCGAGGAAGGCATCGCGATAGTCGAAGATACCATCTATGCCGAATCGACCCCGCGGGGAAAGGGCGGTATCAGCATCATCCGCATCAGCGGACCGCACACCCTCGACATCATCGCCCGCATAAGCTCGAGATCGTCTTTTGAACCCCGACGGCAGCACCTTGCCGTGATCAGGGAACCCCGGGGCGGTGTCGTGGATCAGGCCATGATCGTGTTCCATCCCGGCCCGGGCTCATACACGGGCGAGGACCTCGCGGAGATAGGCTGCCACGGCAACCCCCTCGTCGTGGACCGCATACTGGGTCTCCTTTCCTCGACAGGCCTTTGCAGGCCGGCCCAGAAAGGGGAGTTCACCAGACGGGCCTTCCTCCATGGAAAGATGGACCTCATGCAGGCCGAAGCGGTGGCCGCGCTCATCGACGCCACGAGCGCCGCAGGTTGTGAAATGGCGCGATCTCTCCTGCAGGGAGGTCTCTCGGGACACGTGAGGTCCCTGCAGGATGCCATAACCGGCATCATTGCCGACATCGAGGCATCGTTCATCACCGAAGACGAGAGCCTGGAGCCGGCCGGGGTGACGGGCAGGATCCTGCCCCTGTGCACGGCCGTCCACGGCCTCCTGGGAGATGCGCGGGCACGTGCAAGGATCTACGAGGGAATCGTCACCACCATTGCCGGCCTGCCCAACGCGGGAAAGTCGTCGCTGTTCAACGCCATCCTCGGGTACGACCGGGCCATTGTACACCACGAGGAGGGTACCACGCGGGACGTGCTCAGGGAGCACCTGCGCCTCGACGGTGTCGATTTCATATTCCACGACACCGCCGGTATCCGCCAGAGCGCCTCGGGCCCCGAGCAGCTCGGGGTCGAAAAGACCCTGCACGCCCTGCGATCCTCGGACCTCCTCCTCTATGTCGTGGATGCCAGGCAGGGCATGCAACCCCACGAGCACAGGTGGCTGGACCTCGCAGGGAAGACCATCGTGGTGATGAACAAGATCGATCTTGTGGCAGGCGGTGCAGCACCAGACACCGATCACACCACGGTGCCCGTCTCGGCGAAGCACGGAACCGGTATCAGCGACCTGATGTCGGCCATGACCCGGGCCTTTCCCCACGACGACACCCCGGTGTTCATGGAAAGGCACGCATCGCTGCTCGAAAAGACAGGTGGGAGCCTCGACTCGTGCAGGAAGGCCATTGAAGAGGGCCTCACCCTGGACGCCATCGCCATTGATCTGAGGCAGGCGGCAGGGTATCTTTCCCGGATGACCGGGGAATCCGCCGAGGAAGACATCCTCGAGAAGGTCTTCTCCCGCTTCTGTATAGGAAAATGATGGACGAGACCATCGCACTGTGGATCAGGGAGCTGAGACGGTTCAACCCCCGCCTCCACCTCATGGGGCCGGCCATGCTCGAGGGCATCGAGGGGGAGCTGCAGGCCATGCTTCCCCTGCTCGGCTCCATCCGGGAACCGGAGATCGCGGATCTCGGTTCAGGCTCCGGGCTGCCGGCCATACCGTACAAGGCCCTCCACCCCCAGGCAAAGGTCTTCCTCATAGAACGGAGCGTCAGGAAGTGCACCTTTCTCAGACATGCCGTTGAAACCCTCGGCCTGTCAGGCGTGGAGATCATTTCCCAGGACCCCTTGTACGCCGACCACCCCGGCTTCGGCGCGGTGCTTGCCCGGTCGTTCTCGCCGATATCGACCCTGGAAAAGGTATGCACGAGGATACTGCGGAACGAAGGCAGGCTCTACTACCTGTTCACCGGAAAGCCTCCCGCCCTCGGCGCGGGTTTTCGCCTCGACGGGACGACGTCGAACGACGTTCAGGCTCACCGTGTGAGCCTCGCGGTCTTCACTCGCCTTCCCTGATGATGGGGACCTTCCTCGACCCCCCCACGGCCGTCTTGGGGAGGACCACCTCCAGAACCCCTGCATGGTAATTCGCCTCGATACCTTCGAGATCGAGGTCCGCGGTCAGATTGAATGACCGCCTGAAGAACCCGTACTGCCGTTCGACCACATGAAAATTCTCGGCGGCACCCTCGTGCTCGAAGGGCTTCCTGCCGCTGATGGTAAGGACACCGTCCGTGATGTCCAAGGCGATATCGTCGCGCCTGACGCCCGGGAGCTCGATCTTCATGGTGAGGGATGCATCGTCCTCGAAGATGTCGACATACGGCACGAACTGGCCGGGATTCCTGGACAGGCCGCTGTCCCGGAGGCTCTCCTCGAATACCCTGTTCATCCGGTCCTGAAGCAGCAGCAGATCCCCTTCGGGTGACCTTTTACGGATCGCCATGGCCCTTTGCCCGGAGCCCCTACGGCAGCATGAGGTCGAGGTGGCCTGCCAGGGCCTTCCTGAGCTTGACCTTCACGTTGTTCTCGATCTGCCGCACCCGCTCCTTGGATATGGCATACTGCCTCCCAAGATCTTCCAGGGTGAGAGGGTTTTCGGCCATGAGCCGGTGCTGCGCGATGTCGCGTTCCCTGGGCGTGAGTCTTTCCAGGGCGGATTCGATCTGCTTCTTGACAAAGGAAGACCGCTGCGACTCCATCACCCTGTCTTCAGGGGTCATCCTCGTGTCTGCCAGGAAGTCGAGGAAACTGGTATCGCTTCCGTCGGTCATGGGGCTGTCCAGGGACTGATCCCTGTTGGTGAGTCTCGAGATGATCTCCTCGATCTGCTGAGGATCGGCATCGAGCCGCGCAGAGAGTGCGTGGGACTGCTCGGTGATATGTTCGTCCATGACATCCGCTTCTGCGGACAGCCGGTTGAGCCCGTAGAAGAGTCTCTTCTGGAGTTTCGTCGTACCCAGCTTGACCTGGGAGAAGAACCTGAGGATGTGGTCGTGGATCATGGCCTTGATCCACCACACCGCATAGGTCATGAGCCGGTAACCCTTGTGCGGATCGAACCTCTTCACGGCAATCATGAGGCCTATGGTCCCTTCCTGTACGATATCCTCCAGGGGCAGCCCGTATCCTGCGTAGTCCATAGCGATACGGACGACGTTCCGAAGATTTGCAGTGATGAGCCTGTGGGCCGCGTCAACATCTCCATCTTCCCTCAGGCGCACCGCGAGGTCGAACTCCTCCTCCTTGGTGAGGCCGGGAACCTGATCGAATTTCGCGACGAGATCTGCTACGGCACTGTTATGTAGAACTGGAAGTTGCATCGTCAACCTTCTCCTTTATCGTCTGGGCTTCTTGAAAATCCAGTAAAAACCTATCGGTACCAACAATCCGTTATTTTAGATGAAAAAAAGGGTTGAAGGTTTCATCATATCCGGGTAAAAGAACGACTCATTCGGGGATGGATGTGATGATATCGATTAGGGCGATCGCGTTGTGCACCCTTGCACTGGTCTTACTGGGATGCTCGCACACGCTCCACTACAACTATCCGCCGCCACATCCGCCAGGTGAGGTCCTGGACCTGAGCTCCGTCCAGGAACCGAAGACATTGCCGGAGCAGCCCGCCGTTGAAGCAACCCCGTCCCAGAAACAGGAAAAACCCCGAGAACCCCAGCAGGATGTATCCCACACCGAGCAGACTGCCCCGGACGATGCCGTTCCACGCGCATCCGTGCAGCAGGATCCTCCAGGAACCCGGGGCCCGGACGGCATCCCGCTCAGCGAGCTCAGGCCCCGGGTGAAATACTGGGTCGAGCGCCTCTCGGGGAGGGAGAAAAGAACCTTCCAGAGTCAGCTGGCAAGGCTCGACAAGATACGGCCCGCGATCGAAGAGATCCTCGTCCGGCACGAATTGCCCGCAGACCTCTCCTACCTGTGTCTCGTGGAAAGCGGTGCGAATCCCCATGCGGTCTCCTGTTCGGGGGCCGCGGGCTACTGGCAGTTCATACCGGACACCGCGAGGAGATACGGCCTGCAGATCAACAAGTATGTCGACGAACGCAAGAACCTCGAGAAATCGACGTACGCGGCGGCGCAGTATCTGAAAAACCTCTATGCCATCTTCGGCGACTGGTATCTCGCCCTTGCCGCCTACAATGCCGGCGAGGGCACCGTGACGAGGCTCATGAAGAGTCATGGCATCGACAGCTTCTGGGACATCGATCGCTCGATGCCCATCAAGACCGAGACCATCGAATACGTGCCGAAATACATGGCCACCCTCATCATCGCAAAGAACCGTGAGGCCTTCGGGCTGCCGTCGTCGGGGAATCCTCCCTTCGGGGTCCCGAGGACCATCGATGCCGGGGGGTATCTCGACGACATCGTACGGGCCGACGACAGCGCCCCATCGATCCGACACACCATCCGCAAGGGCGACACCCTTTACTCGCTGGCGAGAAGACATTCCACCACCGTGCAGGCCATCGCCAGGGCGAACCGCATGTCGGAACGCGACGGCCTGCGTACGGGCAAGACCATCGTGATCCCTGCGGGTAAGGGTGGCAAGGCGAAGGGACTTGACCAGCAGGAGGAGGTCCACAGGGTGGTCAAGGGCGAGACCGTCAGGAGCATCTCGAGGAAGTACGGGGTCTCCGTAGCAGAGATCGTCCAGGCGAACAACATCAAGAACCCCCGCACCATCCAGCCCAGCACGGTCCTCGTGATCCCCCGGTCCCAGGGGGGAGCATCGAAGGTCAGCGCCACGAAATACACCGTGAAGAAGGGCGACACCCTCTGGGCGATATCCCGGCAGCACGATGTCTCTTCGGCAGAGCTCATGAAATGGAACAAGATCACCTCCACGGCGCAGATCAAACCGGGCGACGAGCTGACCATCTACCAGCGGTGACACCCAATCCAGGCGAAATATCCTGCATTATCGAGTTGTTCACTATATTCCCACGCGACAGATTGAAAGCATGCATGGTCGTGTTTATTATTGGACTGAAAGCCATACGTCTGTGTTCACCCGTCGACAGGGAAAGGAGGTCCCATGAAGTCCCGATACAGCATACCTCTCTGCACGTTGGCCTTGGTGCTGGTAATCCATGCCTCCACAGGCACCGCCGCCGTGAGCTGGCAGATCATGGACACCGGCTACGTAACGAATGACCTCTACGCCGTCTGGGGCATCGCCGACGACGATATCCTCTCGGCAGGCGAGGACGGCATCATCCTCTACTGCAATGACGGCACATCGTGGGGAGAGTACGACAGCGGGACCATCCAGCACCTCTACGCCATCTGGGGAGACATCTCCGGAATCGTCATAGCCGCCGGCGAAGCAGGCAGGATCGTCTCCCTCGAGGGACCGGTCTTCTCTCCCATGCAGAGCCCCACCAGTGCCTTCGACATCTACGGGCTGTGGGGGGCCTCCGATTCGGAGGTCTTCGGCGTCGGCCAGAACGGTTATGCCCTGTTCTTCGACGGCACATCGTGGGAGACCCTGAGCAGCCCCATGGGATTCAATCTCACGGGTGTCTGGGGCAGCGACGCGGAGAACGTCTTCGCGGTGGGCGAGGCCGGAACCATCCTCCACTATGACGGATACATGTGGGAAGAGGTTGCCGGCGTGCCGACCATCAGCGATCTCAACGCCATCTGGGGCTCATCGGCATCAGACATCTACGCAGTCGGCGAGGCCGGGACCATCCTCCACTATGACGGCAGCACCTGGGAATCCATGGCAGGTCCCACCGTTCTCGACCTCACCTGCCTCTGGGGAAGCGCTGATGACGATATATTTGCCGCCGGGGAACTCAATACCCTCATCCACTATGATGGCGACACTTGGGAAACGATCGGCATTCCGCTGGCCGTTCTGACGGACATCCATGCGATCTGGGGGAGCTCTTCAGGAAGGCTCTATCTCGCAGGGGATACCGGCATCACCCTCCTCTACGAGCGCGATGACCATATCCAGCCCGAGGTCATTGCCACGGATCCGGAACAGGGAGAAACAGGTGTTCCCACGAGCACCCAGATCAGATTTCTCCTCCCGGAAACCATGGACCGCGAGACGATCAATACCTCCACCCTCACCCTGACAAGCGGGGCCGCCGCGGTGCCGGGCGAGGTGACGTACAGTGGACGGGTCGCGACCTTCACCCCTGATGACAATCTGGATTATGCCACCCAGTACACGGCAACGGTCAGTACCGGCGCCCGGGACCTGTCGGGCAATGCATTGAGACAGGCCTTTTCGGTCACCTTCACCACCGAGGCAACCCCGGGGGAGGACGACGACTCAGGGGGCGGATGCTTCCTGCAGTCGGCACGTCATGGAAGGGACGATCACCAGAGAAGCAGGGTCAACCCCGAGGCCGCCAGGTACCCTTCGACCTCCTGATCGACCTTCTTCTTGAGGATTATGGAGTCACCGATCCTGATGCCGGGGATCTCCAGTTCGGTCCTGCCCCTTGCCACGACTATCTTTACCGGGGGACCTTCGAAATCCATGCCGAGGACGGCAAGCACCTCCTCCAGCAGCAGTTCCTTCGTGTCGACGATATCGTAGGACTTCCCCCGAAGCATGGCGACCATCTCCGGATCGGGCACCGAATCGGTCAGGATGATCCTGTCCACGAGCACGGGGGCTTTGTATGCGACCCGTATGGGACCGCTCTCCATGAGCACCAGCTCTCTGGCAGTCTCGTGGGGCACCTTGAAGCGCGCCAGAAGCTCGGGGTAAGAACGTTTCAGGTTCACCGGCGGCCCGGAGCCCTTCTTCGCAGCTTCCGCATCCTTCCCGCCGATCTCTATGAGATCTATCCCGAATATCCCGGCATAGCGACGGATGGGCTGGGGAGTCTTCCTTTCGTGATCCGCCAGGAGGTTGACCACGAACACATTGCGCCGTGAAAAATCCTTGTACACTATCCACTTGCCGAAAAACCGGAGCTTCTCTTCCGACCCCACGAGCAGCGGGCTGGGATCCTTGTTGATGGAAAAGTACCCTGACACGCTGAGGACCTTGTCCATCAGGCCTTCAAGGTCTCCCGGGGCACCCGTGATCACGGTGAAGGAGGGAAAGGCCTTCTCGATGAAATCCTTCATCTCCGGTGTGATCGTGCCGTTCACGTCGAAGATGATCTTCTTGCCGGTATCGAGTTCCATGACCGGGATCTCGGACGTGTTGATGGACAGGCTGGTCCCCCCTGCCACAGGCATGAAATAGGTGCCCGAGTCCCTCTGCGTCCCGCCCATGGACTTCAATGCAGGCAGGATGGAACGCTTCACCGATGCAGTATCAGGGGCCTTGGCCGTGGTGTCCCCGATGCCTCCGCCTTTGCCGGCAGGAGGGGCGTCAAGGGGCTGAGGGGATGCCCTTGGAGGTTCTGCGCCCCTGGGCCCGGCGGGTGGGTCGACCGCCTGCGCGAGGACAGGGGGCTGCCCTCTCTTTTCCTGGACCCGCACCCCGGCAGAGGCGGCTGTCGCGGGAGGGCCCGCCTCGGCCCGGGTCTCCTTCGCAGCGCTGAGCACCTCCCTGAAATCAGGAAGCCTGAGCTTCTGGCCTACCATGATGTGATCCGGGTCAGTTATCTGGGGATTGTGTTCCTGAATGAGCTCGATGTACCGCCGGTAGATGAGTTCATCCGGGATTCCGTAGACCTCCCTGAGGATCTTGGCCAGGTGCTCCCCCTGCTTGATGATGTACTCGTCGGTCGCGACCCTTCTCACCTCGATGCCGGCCTGTCTCTTCTTCTCCTCGGAGACCGCCAGGACCGACGCCACGAGAGGTATCCTGACCTTTGTCCCCGCATGAATGTTGTCCAGGCTCGACACCTTCGGATTCAGAAGCCTGAACTGCCTGTAGAGGTACGGGAGGTCCTGTTCCTTGGCGCCGTACCTCTCCGTCAGGATCCTCCGGAGGGAGTCTCCTGCCTGCACGACATACTCGCTGGTCTCGGGGGTCTTGATCCTCCGGGCGTGCTTGACCAGGGTTATGTCCGCGGCACCGATGCACAACGAGCAGGCGATGACGGCCACCAGCACCATTCTCGCCCGGGAACGCATCAGAAGACCTCCTTGAGCAGCTGGTCATCGTCTTGCCCCGTCTCAGGGGCTGGCACCGTTCCCTCCTTGAAGACCTCGAAGCGCATCTCGGGGGAGTCCGCCTCCGTGACCTGGCCCGTCTCAGCGTCGACCCTGGCGAAGACGACACCCTCGGGCACCTTGAAATCCCGCACCGGCCTGTCACGAAGGGCGGTCGTCATGAAGTCGACGAATATGGGGCAGGCCGTCTTGCCGCCGGTCTCGCCCTCGCCCAGTGATGTCATGTTGTCATACCCGACCCAGACGCCACACAGCACGTCAGGCGTATATCCCACGAACCAGGTATCCCTGCTGTCATCGCTGGTGCCGGTCTTTCCCGCAACAGGCCTCGAGAGTGCCTTGGCCCGCCAGCCCGTCCCTGCCTGGACGACCTCCTTGAGTATGTTGGTAATGATGAAGGCCGTCTGCGCCGAGATGACCCGCGTTTCCTGCAGGGGCGCCTGGTCGTCCGAGATGACCGGTTCCACGATGGGGGGCGGAGGACGGAAGATCGTTCCCCTTCCGCTCTGAACGACGCTCTCTATAAGGTGCGGTTCGAATTTCAGCCCATAGACGGCAAACACCGCATATCCCTTGAAGAGATTCAGGGGTGAGACGTCACCGGACCCCAGGGCAAGGGAGAGATTGCGGGGCAGTCTGGCCTTCATGTCGAAGTGGTTGAGGTAGGAGATGGCATAGTCCATCCCTATTTCGCTGAGTATCTTGATGGTCACCACGTTTCGGGACAGCACGAGACCCGTCCTCAGGGAGGTGGCCCCATAGAACCTGTTTTCGTAATTCTTGGGTTGCCAGGTCTCCTCGTCGGCGCCTGCGCGGTACGTCACCGGGGCATCGAAGATGACGGTCGCCGGGGTCATGCCCTTGTCCAGGGCCGCCGCATAGATAAACGGCTTGATGGCGCTGCCGCTCTGCCTCCTGGCTGATATGGCCCGGTTGAACTGGCTCTGGGAATAGTCGAGCCCCCCCACCATGGCGAGGATTCCACCTTTCTCCAGGTCAAACGCCATGAGCACACCCTGGACGGCTGGCTGCTGGGATAGCTCGAATCCCCGGGCGTTGTGGCACAGCATGACCATGTCGCCCTGTTTCAGGTGGCCCGATGGTTTCCACTTACCCTTGGGATTGATCCACGCATAGCTCTCCGGCCCGAGCTCAAGCCTCCTCGTCCCCATCTTCACGGTCAACGGGTCGAGATCCAGGACCTCGGCCCAGTACAGCTCATAGGGCTCGTAGCCCTTCCACTCGGTCTGGTTCGACTGGTATGCAAAAATGCGGTCCTTATCCGATCTGCTGAAGGGGGCGGCGGTCCCGTCAGGCTGGGTTGTCCCCCTGATCGGTCCGCGGTACCTGCCCTGGCGCATCTCCAGTTCGATGACCCCCTTCCGCACCGCGAGTGCGGCCGAACGCTGGAGCTCGGGTATGATGGAGGTACGGACGATGATCCCCGTGCCGAAGATCTCGTCTCCGAATCTCTCGGCCACCAGGCTCTTGACGTGATCGGTAACGTAAGGCTGGTCGGAGAACAACGCCGCGTCCCGGGCCACGATCCTCAACGGCTCCCGGTACGCCTCCTTGGCCTCGGCCTCGGTGATGTACCCCTCGTCGACCATCCGGTTGAGCACGTACCACTGCCTGCGCTTGCAGGCGGTGAAATCGTTCAGGGGGGAGTACCTGGTCGGTGCAGGCGCCAGGCCCGCAAGCATGGCCATCTCCGAAAGTTCGAGCTCCCTGCTTTCCTTGCCGAAATAGCGGAGACTTGCCGCCTGGACCCCGTAGGCCCCGCTTCCAAGATAGATCCGGTCGAGGTAGAGGTTCAGGATCTGGTCCTTGGTGAGGGCCCGTTCGATGCGCAGGGCCAGCACGATCTCCCTGAGTTTGCGGGTTATGGTCTTTTCGCGGGTGAGCAGGTAGGACCTGACCACCTGCTGCGTGATGGTGGAGGCCCCCTGGACATAGGAGTTTGCCTTGATGTCTGCTATGAGGGCGCTCAGGATCCTGCGCGGCTCGAGGCCGACGTGATCGTAGAACGTCGCGTCCTCGGCCGACACGATGGCCTGCTTGAGGGTGATGGGAATGTTGTGCCCGTTCATCACGATCCTGCCCTCCGGCGGGAAATACCCTATGGGTGTCCCGTCGGCTGCCGTGACCTTGCTGAGCCTGGTGGTTTCATCTCCCCTGAGCTCCTCGATCGAGGGGAGCCCCCTGAAGACGAGCAGATAGGTCCACACACCCGCGAAGATGACTGCGATCGCACAGGCGAGAAGCATGAATTTGAGCCATCTCATAGTCTTTCCTTACATATCAGTATGCACGTGAAATGCAAGCGAAAATACCCCGAACACGTACCGACGGGCGGCACTGGACGAATCATGAAATGATGTGTTAAGGAAGCAACAATCATTGCTCAGGAGGCTGATGCATGCCGGGCGACTACAACCCTCAAGCGATAGAGACCAAGTGGCAGAAGATCTGGGAGGACACCGGGCTTTTCAAGGTGGACGTCGACCCGGGGAGACAGAAGTACTATCTCCTCGAGATGTTTCCCTATCCTTCCGGGCGGATCCACATGGGCCATGTGAGAAACTACACCATCGGCGATGTCGTGGCTCGCTACAAGAAGATGAAAGGATTCAACGTGCTCCATCCCATGGGCTGGGACGCCTTCGGCATGCCCGCCGAGAACGCGGCCATCGCGGGCGGCGTGCACCCGAAGAAATGGACCTACGAGAATGTGGAGTACATGAAGACCCAGCTCAAACGCATGGGTTTCAGTTATGACTGGAGTCGCGAGTTCGCCACCTGCGACCCTGATTATTACCGGTGGGAACAGCTCTTCTTCATTCGGATGTACGAGAAGGGCCTCGTGTACAAGGACAGGACCTTTTTGAACTGGTGCGACAGCTGCAAGACCGTGCTCGCCAACGAGCAGGTGGAGGACGGACAGTGCTGGCGCTGCGGGACCCAGGTCTTCCTGCGCGAGTACGACCAGTGGTTCTTCAGGATCACCAAGTATGCCCAGGAGCTCCTGGACAACATCGAGCGTTTGAGAGAAGGGTGGCCGGAGCGCGTGCTCATCATGCAGCGCAACTGGATCGGCAGGAGCACGGGCTCGCTGATCCGCTTCCGGATAGAAGGGACCGACGAGGACATAGAGGTCTTCACCACCCGGCCCGACACCCTCTACGGCGCCACCTTCATGAGCATCGCCCCGGAGCATCCCCTCGTCAAGACCCTGCCGAAGGGAACCGGCCAGGAGGCTGCGGTAAAGACCTTCGTGGACAAGACCCTGAAAGAGGACAAGATCACCCGCACATCGGACTCCTATGAGAAAGAGGGTGCATTCACCGGTAGATGCTGCATCAATCCCCTCACCGGTTTCAGGATGCCTATCTATGTCGCCAATTTCGTGCTCTACGACTACGGTACAGGGGCGGTCATGGCGGTGCCGTCGCATGACCAGCGCGACTTCGAGTTCGCCCGAAAGTACGGGCTCACCATCATCGTGGTCATCCAGCCCGAGGGCGGGGATCTCACGGCGGAAACCATGGATTGCGCCTACGAGGGCGAGGGCACCCTCGTCAACTCGAAACAGTTCAACGGCCTGAAGAACACCGACGCCATGAAAGGGATCACTGAATACCTGCAGTCCATGGGAAGGGGCGAGGCCACGGTGAACTTCAAGCTGCGTGACTGGGGCATCTCCCGCCAGCGCTACTGGGGGGCGCCCATCCCGGTGGTACACTGCGAAAAGTGCGGTACTGTCCCGGTCAGGGTGGAAGACCTGCCCATTCTCCTGCCCGAGGATGTCAAGCTCACGGGCACGGGGGTATCGCCCATCGCGCAGGCGGAGGCCTTCGTGAACACCACCTGTCCGAGATGCTCGGGCAGGGCGAAACGGGAGACCGATACCATGGACACCTTTGTGGAATCGTCCTGGTATTTCATACGCTACTGCAGCCCCAACCACCCCGACAAGGCCTTCGACCAGGATGAAGTGGCCTACTGGATGCCGGTTGACCAGTACATCGGGGGGATCGAACACGCCATACTGCACCTCATGTACTCGCGCTTCTACACCATGGTCCTGAGAGACCTTGGATACGTGCACCTCGACGAACCCTTCGAAAGACTGCTCACCCAGGGCATGGTCATCAAGGACGGGGCTAAGATGTCGAAGTCCAAGGGCAACGTGGTTGATCCCGAAGACATGATCAACCGCTACGGAGCGGACGCGACGCGGCTCTTCACCCTGTTCGCGGCACCCCCTGAAAAGGACATGGACTGGAGTGACCAGGGCATCGAGGGGACATACCGTTTCCTCGCCAGGCTCTGGCGTCTGGTGACCGAGATCAGAGAAATGCCTGGATCGTCTTCCCTGCAGGAAGTGCCTGCATCCGTGGTGCCGGTCATGCGGAAGACCCACCAGACCATCCGGAAGGTGACCGAGGACGTGGACAAACGGTTCCGTTTCAATACGGCCATTGCCGCCATGATGGAACTGGTCAACGATCTCTACAGGGCCAAGGATGCCGCCATCGGTCAGCCCGAGGCGTCCGTGCTCAAGTATTCGGTGGAGCAGCTGCTTGTCATGCTCTCTCCCTTCGTCCCCCATGTCGCGGACGAACTCTGGGAGTGCATGGGGAAGAGCGGCAGGCTTCTCGAACACCCCTGGCCTGAATACGACCCGGCATGGGCGCAGGGCTCGGACACCGTTGTTGCGGTACAGGTGGGAGGCAAGCTGAGGGCGACCATCGAGGTGCCCAAGGACGCCGAGCAGTCTCTCGTGGAAGGCAAGGCCCTTGAAGACGCCAACGTCAAGCGTTTTCTCGAGGGGACATCCATCCGCAAGGTCATCTATGTCCCTAACAAGATTATTAATTTTATCGTGTCTGCTCGCTAGCCTGCTCTCCTGCAGATACGGCTTTGTGCCCGAGGGGTCTCTGGCCGGCAAGGCCATCGAGCTGGAACCCACGGTCAACAGGACCTACCTGGGCGAGGCCGGTCTGGTGCTGGATTCCCAGCTGGAGCGTGCTTTCTCCGATCTGGGATTACTCGCACGGAAGGAAGCGCAGCAGCGGCTCTCCTGTTCCATCGTGTCCGCCGGCAGCGAAAGGACCACCGTGGGCTCCACCACATCCCTTGACCGCTACCGGCTCACCATACGCGTCCATGTCCGGCTCAGCGACACGTCCGGCAGGATCGTATGGCAGGAAACCTTCTCTGACCGGGGTGCGTTCTCCGAGGGGAACCAGGACGAGGACGCACTGGACGAGGCGTGCAGGAAGATCTCCCTGCAGATCGCCCGGGCCGTTGCGGCACTGACGCCATGAGTGCACCGAAGACGACAACGGGATTCGAGAACGCGGTGTTCGTCGGTCTCGAGAGCTTTCTCGTGGATGAGGAACTCTCGAGACTCAAGGGCAGCTTCAAGGGGGACGCGTCCATGAACTGGTCCGTCTTCAATGCAGAAGACGACCCCACCATGGACGAGATCATGAGCCTCTGCAACACCCTCCCCTTCTTCGCAGAAAGAAGGGTCGTCATCATCCGGAACGGACACAAGCTCTCGGCGCTGCAGATGGACCAGGTCGCATCCTACCTCGAGGACCCCTGTGACGCCACCACCCTGATCCTCGTCCTCGAGGGCGAGAAAGCGGACCGCGATCTCCAGAAGCTCCTCAGAAAATTCGACGGCAGGGCAAAGATCACGCGATTCGAGCCACTCAGGAACAGGAACGATCGTATCCGCTGGATCATGGACAGGACCGCGTTCCACGGGAAGAAGATGGACAAGGACGCGGCGGTGCTCCTCGCCGACATGACCGGGAGCAGCATGTGGTACCTGGACAGCGAGATCTTGAAGCTCTGCCTGTATGCCGGCACCAGGCCCGCCATCTCCATCGACGATGTGCATGAGGTGGTCATGCGAACGGCCGAACCCGCGATCTTTTCCTTCCTGGACTCCCTGTTCGATCGGAAAAGGGATGCCCTGTCGCGTCTTTACGAGATGGAACTGGCGGGGATCAGCGACCTCGAGATTGTCAGCAGGATAGAGAACCTCGTCATCGCACACTATGTGGTCGTTGCGGGCAGAGACTGGAAAAAATTGAAGATTCACGACTACGTGGCGGAAAAGGCCGCCAGGAGAAAATCCCTGTGGACCGTATCCCAGCTCGTTTCCCTCTTGAGGGATGTCCGGGGGATCGAGCAGAAAATCAAGTCTAGTTCAGTGGTTGACGGGTACACATCGCTTGCCGAGGTGATCGGTCGCCTCGTTCCGATCTCGAGGACCGATTCACGCGGCGGCGGGAGAGCCCCCCGGGCATGATCAGGAGATCTGGGCCCTGATCTTCTTTGTCAGCCTGGATATCCTCCGGGATGCGGTCTTCCGGTGCAGTGCGCCCTTGGTAACGGCGCTGTCCAGGCACGAAACCGCCTCCTTGTAGAACTCCTTCGCCTTATCGGTGTCCTTCTCGGAAAGAGAAGTGAATATCTTCTTGACAGTGGTGCTGATGGTGGACCTGCGGCCCTTGTTCCTCAGGCGCCGCTTCTCGGTCTGACGCTGCCTCTTCAGGGCCGATGCATGATTGGCCATGGACTCGAATTCCTCCTTTTTCTTACAGCTGCGAGGTGAATCTTACTATATGGTCGCGGTCCTCCTGTCAAGCCTTTTGTGGCACTGTTCCATGCCGGCCTACGACAGGTGGCAGGCCACGAAGTGGCCTTCGCTGATCTCCCGTAAAACGGGCTTCGTCCCGAGGCATTCATCGGTGCCCATGGAGCAGGAATCGCGAAATGCGCACCCCGGCACCGACGACGCCTCCCTGCTCACCGATCCTTTCAGCATCCGGCCGGGAGACCCTGCCTTCACGGAAACCTCGGGGACCGCATCCATGAGGCACCGGGTATAGGGGTGCAGCGGTTCGGTGAAGATGGCCCCGGTCGGAGCGAGTTCCACGATCCTCCCGCGGTACATGACCGCCGTGCGGTGAGACAGGTACCCGACCACGGCGAGGTCGTGGGAGATGAACAGGTAGGTGAGGTGAAGGCGGTCCTGAAGGTCGGTGAGAAGATTGATGACCTGTGCCTGGATGGAGACATCGAGGGCCGAAACCGGTTCGTCGCATATCACGATGCGTGGATTGATGGCCAGTGCGCGGGCTATGCAGATCCTCTGCCTCTGGCCGCCCGAGAATTCATGGGGGTACCGCTTCATCATGTCGGGGCTGAGCCCCACCATCTCTGCCAGTTCTCCCGCCCTCTCCCTGATCTCCCTGCCGGAGCCGGTCCTGTGAACCACCATGGGTTCCTCAATGATGGTCCGTACCCTCTTCCTCGGATTGAGTGAGCCGAAGGGATCCTGGAAAACCACCTGCATGCCCCTGCGGACCCTCTTGAGGGTTTCGCCCGTGGCATGGGTGATGTCCTCGCCGTCGAAGACTATCTTCCCCTGGTCCGGCTTCTCAAGCCGCAGGATGAGCTTACCGAGCGTCGTCTTGCCGCAGCCGGACTCGCCGACGAGGCCCACGGTCTCGTTCGGCATCAGGTCGAGATCCACGCCGTCCACTGCATGGATCTGCCCCGAAGACCTGCCAAAGGCACCCGATCGGATGACATAGGACTTCATGAGGCCCCGCACCGAAAGGAGAGGATTCATGTCCCGGCATACCTCCAGCACCTGACACGGTGGCCCGGATACGGGTCGAAGTCCTTCGGACATTCCCGGCGGCATATGTCCATGACCTCCGGGCACCGCGGATGGAAGGTGCATCCCTGCGGCATGTCCCTGGGAGTGGGTACCGCCCCGGGAATCGCGTAGAGCCGTTCCCCCCTGGACCCTGCACTGAGCCTGGGCACGGAGCGCATCAGACCTTTGGTGTAGGGATGCAGGGGATCTGAAAACAGGGACTCGGCAGAGGAGTGCTCCACCACATGCCCCGTATACATGACCGCCACATCCTGGCATACTTGGGCGACGACCCCCAGGTCATGGGTCACCAGGATTACCGATGTGCCGATCTCTTCCTTCAGGCCACTCATGAGCCCGAGGATCTGCGCCTGGGTCGTCACATCGAGCGCGGTTGTCGGCTCGTCGGCGATGAGGAGGTCAGGTCTGCACGCCATGGCCATGGCTATCATCACCCTCTGGCACATGCCCCCGCTCAACTGGTGGGGATAGTCGTGTATCCTCTTTTCCGGCTGGGATATGCCGACCATTCGAAGCATGTCCTCGGCGACGGACAAGGCCTCCCTGAAATGTGCTGCCCGTTCCCGCTGGTGGAGGAGGATCACCTCGGCGATCTGAGAACCGATCGTGAATACCGGGTTCAGGGAGGTCATGGGTTCCTGGAAGATCATGGAGATCTTGTTGCCGCGTATGGAACGCATGGACTCACCATCAAGGGAGAGGAGATCGATGCCCTGAAAGAGGATGCTTCCGCCCACGATCCTGCCCGGGGGTTCGGGGACGAGTCGCAGGATGGACAACGCGAGCACGGTCTTCCCGCAGCCAGACTCACCGACAATGCCCAGGGTATGCCTTTCTCCGAGGGTCAGGTCGACTCCATCCACGGCCTTGACCTCTCCCTCGGGGGTGAAGAAGCGGGTCTGCAGACCCCGGATCTCCAGAATAGTTCGTGCTCCCGCCGGGACAGCTTGTCCGCTCGTCTCGGCTGCGTGGTGAGGAGTGTTCATACGAATCCGTTTATACCAGATATTTCCATCACAGCACCGAGAAAAAACTCGGCCTCGATCCAAGGAGCCCAACGGTCAGAAGACCACGCTTCGCTGCCCATCCTCACGAAGAAACTGCACCTGTCCCACACCCTCGCGCGACTTGACCGTGCGGGCGACCTCATGCTGACGCGCCTCGGGAACGGGATCAAGTATCGAAACCCCTGGGTCTTCTCCATGCCCGGCGTGGCGCAGCGAAACGATATACCCGGCCACCACCGCATAGCCGCACCCGGCAGGGCCGCAGCATGACCTGTCTGCCACGGCGCATCCCACGAGGTACAGTATCCTTCCCGAATCATGCTCGAGGATCTCCTCCTTGGTGAAGAGGTAGTATCCGCCTATGGCCTCGATCTCTTCCCCTATCCGGGGGTGCCTGAATTCCATCTCCACTCCCGTTCTTGAAAAGTATATGCCTCGCCGGGTTGTTCGTCCAGTGTCGGTGGGGATTCCCTATCTTGTATTTACGGCGGAATCCAGTTAAAGTTTGTATACCTGTCCTCCGATGAACCATATATCATGGCCTATGACCGGTGTTGTACTACCCTCAGAAAGGTTTACTAAGAGATGAGCCTATTCGACAAATTCTTCGGTCGCAATAAGGCATCCAAGGAGATTGCCGCCTGCGAAGGGGCCCTGGAGAAGCGACCGAATGATACGATGATCCTCAAGAAACTGGGCGACCTCTACCTGAAGGCGGAGAATTTCAAGAATGCCTCCGATGTCTATGTCCGGCTCGGGGAGATCTACAGTGACAAGGGGTTCTATCCGAAGGCCATAGCCCTGTACAAACAGGCCATCAAGATCAACCCCACGTGGGAAGGTCCCTACGAGAAACTCGCCGAGCTCTACCAGGTGCAGGGTTTCTCGCGGGAGGCTGCCACGCAGTACGTCAAGCTCTCAGAGATCCTCGAGCAGAGCGGCGACAGCGTGGAGGCCACCATGTACATGCAGAAGGCCGCCGAGCTCGATCCTGCCATCAACCAGGTGAGCAGGAAGGTCCACTCCTTCAAGGTGAAGGAAAAGGCCATGACCGAGCCCGTCCCGAAGACCGCACCGAAGCCCGAGGTAGAGCGTACGGATTTCTACGATCTCACCAAGGAGCTGGACACCCAGCTGGAAAAAGAGCTCGAGGAATTCTCCATCGATGAAACCTATGACGACACCGTCGACACGACCGGTGTGGAATCGGTCTTCAAGGCGATCCAGGAGAATGCTGCACAGGAGGTCAAGGACGATCCCCTTTTCCAGTACAACATGGGGCTCGCCTACCGGGAGACAGGGCTCCTCGACGAGGCCATCGATGCCTTCAGGAAAGTTGTGGGGACGGGAGAAAAGCTCTACGACGCCTTTGTCATGCTCGGCATTACATACCGTGAACGGGGCCTCTTCCATGAATCTCTCGATTCGCTGCGCCAGGCGGTCTCCCTTGAGGAGGCATCGACGGACATGAAGGTCGGGATCCTCTACGAGATCGCACAGACATACAAGGCGCTGGGGGACAACAGCAACGCCTTGTCCATCTTCCGTGAGATACAGAAGGATCATAAAGACTTCAAAGATGTTGAGCTTGAAATAGTCCGGCTCGCCGGTGGAGGATAACATGGCTGTCATCAACTACTCCAAGAAGGAGATCTCGGCAAAGATCGTCTACTACGGGCCTTCCCTGTGCGGAAAGACCACGAACATCCAGTCCATCTACGCGAGCATAAAGCCGGATCAGAAGGGCAAACTCGTATCCCTTGCGACGGAGGCCGACCGCACGCTCTTCTTCGATTTTCTGCCCATCGAGATCGCCAACATCAGGGGATTCAAGACCAGGCTCCATTTCTACACGGTACCCGGCCAGGTGTACTACAACTCCACACGCAGGGCCGTGCTCACGGGTGTGGATGGACTCGTGTTTGTTGCGGACTCCCAGCGTGACAAGATGGAAGAGAACATCGAGAGTCTGGGCAACCTGGAAGAGAACCTGAATTATTACGGGAAAAGCATGAAGACGATCCCCCTGGTAATTCAGTACAACAAGCGCGACCTGCCGGATGTTACGCCTGTCGCGGAGATGGAACAGATCCTCAACCCCAACGGCTACCCCTCCTTCGAGACCATTGCCACCACCGGAGAAGGCGTTCTGGAGACCCTGACCAAGGTCACCAAGATGGTGCTCCAGCACATCGAGATGGGGACGAGCGGCAAGCAGCAGCGGCCCTCGACGCCCACCCCGTCCGGGCCCATGGGATCGGCGGATCTCTCCGGGACATTCATGCAGCAGCCCACGCCGCCCGCCGGCCCCGCCGGGGAAGAACCTGAACCTCCCCGGGTCCACGATGCGAGGTCAGGACGGACCACCTACGACGAACCGTCACCGCTCAATCTATCCGAGCCCGCACACCCCGGTCCCGCCATGTCATCCTACGAGGAACCGTCGCCTGCCGGCAGGATCGAGCCCGAGCCTGAAACGGTCGTGCATGAAGAACCCGAGCGCATGACGGGGGTCGGTACGGGGGGCACCGTCGGGAGAATCCAGATAGTGGGCACGGATAATGCAGAAATAATATCGGCAAATGCATTGAGCATACCAGTAATGGTAAAGATCGAGGGCGACTCGAGGGTTTACAGAATGGACCTGGCCATCAAACTTGACGGATTCAAACCGGAGGGATGAACGTTTGCAGGGCGCTTCACTAATCACCGGACTCCTCCCCATGGTGCGTGTTCTTGACGTACCCCTCTCCTGGCCGGTCATAAGCACCATCCTCGGCAACAGTTACCTTTTTGTCATGGCAACCACGCTCTTGTCCCTCTTCCTGGCGGGTGCCTGCCTCGTTTTCAAGTACGCACCCCTCATGCTCAATGACATGAGAAACATCACCAACAACGATCTCCCGGACAGCGGGCTCATCGCCTGGATGCTGTTCTTTTTCGCCGTCCCCCTGTTCTTCAACGTGGGTCCCATGATGCTGCTGCTCTGGTGGTTTCTCCTGTTGTGGGGCTACATGATACCCTCAGAAAAACGCATCACATACTTCTTCTTCTTCCTCATCATCATTTCCGGCTGGATCTCCCACGTCGGGGCCGGGTTCATAACCTACACGGAAAACCATCTCAACCGTCAGATCTACACCGCAGAGCACGGCCTCGGCGACGACGACGACATCCTGGCCATAAACTCGTGGACCAGAACCCATACCGCCGACGCGGAGCCGATGAACACCCTGGCCGTGTGCGAGATGAAGCGGTCCAATTACGGGGAGGCCATCAGCCTCCTCACCCGCAGCATCGATCTCGAGCCTAACAATGCGAGGTATTACAACCATCTCGCCATTGCCTTGCTGGGTTCCGGAAAGGGCAAGGAGGCTCTCAATGCCTTCGAGAACGCCATCACGCTCACGCCGGGCACTATGGTCTACCATTACAATGTCAGCAGGATCTACCAGTCGACGTACAATTTCTACGAAGGGGAAAAGGCGATCGCAGCCGCGAGCGGTATTGATGCGGAGGGCGTGAGGAACCTCCTCGACAGGGAGAACGCCCTGGGCAAGACCCGCTATATCCTGGAGACCACACCACTGGTCCGTCAGCTTTCCCGGCAGATGAGACCCTCGGACACCCTCAGGTCAGCCGCCGATGCCCTGTGGTCCATGGCCTTCGGGCTGATACCCAGAAAGGTGTCGCTCTATTTCGGCCTGGGACTCTTTGTCGTGCTCATCATCCTGAGCTACCTGCCGGAAGAGAAATTTTCCAAGCAATGCTGCCGATGCGGCAAGCTCTACTATTCCGGGACCAGCACGAAGACGGGCAATCCCATGTGCCTGCAGTGCTCGTGGATCGACACCAGGGTGAAGAAACAGGAAAACAACATCCTGCACCACAAGACCGAGGAGATCAGAAGGCACAAGGCATCAAGCTACCCCAGGCTGCTCCATCTCGAGATGGCACTGCCGGGCCTCGGTTCCTTCCTCACCCACAGGACCGGCAGGGCGATGACGCGCATCGTGGTGCTGAGCGCTTCCCTCATGGCAATCATCACGGGCGGCACCTTCATCATCTCGTTCATTCCCGTTGACACGAACATTGAACTCATCATCCGCGTCATGGGTCTGGTCTGCCTGGGGCTCCTCGTGATGAGGGCCTACAAGGCGCCTCCAATCAGATACGGGGTATAACGACATGGCTCTACTCGGGACACTCAAGGGATTCGGGGTTACGGAGATATTCCAGCTCATCTCCCAGCAGATGAAGACCGGTGCCCTTGTCCTGTCGTCATCCAAGGCCAACATCACCATCAACTTCGAGAACGGAATCATCGTCGGCATAGCATCCGACCAATGGGAGCGGGACCCGAGAGCCGACGTGCTCATCAAGGCGGGCTGCATCAGCGAAAAGGAGCTCAAGGCCGCACTGGAGACCGAGAAGAAGAACTCCCAGAGCTGGCATGAGATCCTCATCTCCAAGGGCCAGCTGAAAAAGGCCTTCCTCGAGCGGTCATCGAATGTCGTCATCAAGCAGACCCTGCTCGAGGTGTTCCAGTGGAGAGAAGGCGGCTATAAATTCGAGGACTGGAATACCGAGCATCAGAGCATGCTGTTGTGCCACATACCGACCGAGGGGGCGATACTGGATACCCTTCGCATCATCGATGAATGGCCCATGATAAAACAGCGGATCCCTCCGGTGGATTACTGCCCGGTGACCATTATCCCCATAACCGAGGAACTCGTCCGCCACCATGGCCTGTCCGAGGTTGACCTGCACATCTATGACCTCATCGACGACAGGCGGAATGTGGAGAGGATCGTCCGCGAATCACTGGAACCGCCCTTCGAAGCACTGAGCTCGCTTGTCCGGCTCATCGACAACGGTCTCGTGGAGGTCTTCCCCGAGGGCGCCACCGACATACGGGACACCTCGATAGCGCGCAATCTCTTCATGTCGAGGGTCAGGAAGGTGGCGCTGTACGCCGTACTCGTGCTGTGTGTAGTCGGCCTCGCGGTGATCGGCCAGCCGAGGATGCTCACGGAAATCGTACCGGCAGAAATCAAGAACCAGATCCAGCACCAGAAGGTTCTCGCCGAGCGGTTCAGCGGGAAGCTGCCAGGGCTTTCAACGACAGGTACAGGTAGTCATGCCCATTGAGGCGCATCTTTACCGGCGTGAAGGCCACGTCCAGGTAACTCCCCGTTTCGCATAACCCATTTCCCACCGGGCTTCTGAGCGTGTGGAACAGCCTGTTTGAATGTCTCAGGACGAGCTTCGTCTGCCCGTTGTCGAAGACCTTGCTCCCCACGATCTCCATGGAGGGTATGAGGAAGACTGGCTCCGGGTTGCCTTCGCCGAAAGGCGCAAGGAGCTCGAGTTCATCGAGCAGCGTCGGGGTGAGGTCGTACGGGGAGATCTTCAGGTCAACCTCAAAAGGACTCTCCTTTACGTGAACCTGAGATCCTATGATCTCGTCCATGGCAGTCGGCAGCAGGGGTATCCTCTCTTCGGCGATGCTCAGGCCGACGGCCATCTTGTGCCCGCCAAAGGTGTTCAGCAGCGATGATGCCCGGGCCAGGGCGCCATGGAGGTCCACCCCGGGAATCGACCGGCCTGACCCGATACCGATGCCGTCCATGACGGATATGACCAGGGCGGGCCGGGAATAGAGGCTCGCCAGTCTCGACGCCACGATGCCCAGGACCCCGATGTGCCAGTCCCTGCCCCACGCCACGATCACGTTGGCAGGAGGAGAACTGTTTCTCAACTGCCCAAGGGCCAATCCCAGGACGCGCTGTTCGTGGACCTGTCTCTGCCTGTTGAGGCTGTCGAGTTCCTGAGCCAGCAGGTGCGCGCGCCCGGCATCATCGGTCGTGAGCAGGTCAAAGGCCTTCCTGGCATCCGCAATACGGCCTGCGGCATTGATCCTGGGGCCGAGGATATAGCCGAGATCCCGCGATATGAGTTCCTTTCGAATGCCTGCCACCTTGACCAGGGCTGCGAGCCCCACCCGCAGCGTCGAATTCAGGACGGCAAGTCCCTCCTTGACCAGCACACGGTTCAATCCGGAGAGTGCCACTGCATCGGCGACCGTTGCCATGGCGACGATATCGAGTTCCTCCTTCAGGTTTGGGAGGTTCGCAATGCCGCGCTCCCGCAGGTGCGCCCGAAGGGCGACGATGAGGTGGAATACGACCCCGGCACCGCAGAGATCTTCGCCGAAGAAAAGACAGTCGGACTGCTTCGGGTTTATGACGGAGCAGGCATCTGGGACCTGCTGGTCCACTTCGTGGTGGTCGGTGACGATGACATCCATGCCCAGGGAGTTTGCGTAGCCCACCTCTTCCCGTGCCGTGATGCCGCAGTCGGCTGTCAGCATCAGGGTGACACCGAGGCCGTGCAACTCGTCGATGCCGCGTGTGTTCAGCCCGTATCCGTCACTGGTCCGGTCCGGTATGAAGATGACCGGGGGTTTGCAGCCGACTCCCACCAGGAAACGGTGTATGAGTGCCGCGGAGCAGACCCCGTCCACATCGTAATCGGAGAACACGCCGATCGTCTCAGCGGTGTCTATCGCCTTCATGATGCGCTGGCATGCCTCGTCCATGCCTTTCATGACCCGGGGGTCCTTGAGCTGGCCGAGGTTCGGCGAGAGAAAGCTCATCACCTCATCGGGATCACGCATCCCCCTGCATCTCATGAGGGAACGGAAGGCAGGCGTGAAGTCCAGGGAGGGGAGCGCATGGTCGTCCACGTGCCCGCGGATCACCCATTCAGGAGCAATGCATACCATGGTTCTCTCCTTAATCCTGCATCACGATCAAGTCAAGGGATGCCGGTGCCCGACGTCCGCACGCAGTTCGACGTATCACGCCACGATCATGTGTTCCTGTCCATGCAGCCACAGCGCATGATGGCCTCCATGGTTCGAGGCATGTCGGCGGGCTTCACCTCCATGGTCACGGTTGAGTCGTAGCCTCCCGCAACGAGTGCGGAGAGGATGGCCCGGTAATCGACCGCCCCCTCCCCGAGGGCAAGGTGGAGATCATCCCTGACGCTGGTCCCTCCATGGTTGTCATGCACGTGCACGTGCCCGATCCTGCTCATGCAGTGCTCGATGAACCGGTGCGAGGTGTTCTCCCTGGCCAAGAGCTGTGCATGGCCGATGTCCAGGGTCATCATGAGGTCCGGTATCATCTCGAAGGCCGGCTGGAAGCTGTCATGGCGCTCGCTCAGATTCTCGATGCACAGGACGACGCCCGCCTGCACGGCATAGGATACGATCTCCCGGAGCAGTTCGAGCTTCCGGGGAATGAGTCCCGCCGGAGCCCAGCGTCTGTCGATCCAGAAGTGCATGGTAGCCTTGCCGATCCCGAGGGTTTCAGAGAGATCGATCAGCGCCTTGATCCTGGGCAGGAACCGTTCCCTGAGCACGGCCACGTCAAAGGGATTGTCCTCGTTGGGGTAATGGGCAAGGTACGATATTCCCCGGCCCCTTCTGACCTCGAGCAATTCCGGGATCTGTCCGGAAACTGCCTGCGGGTCGTCCAGGGACACCTCGACAAAGGGGTACCCCAGCCCGGCCACCTGGTGGACCTCCGGCATGGTGTGCGCCCTGCCGCCGATAGTGATCATTGATCCTTCACCTCTCTCTTACGGGATGAGCCAAGGATATGCGCCGGGATATCGCCGGTCAAGAAAGACATGACGCCCGTGCCCCGCAGTCCCCCTGCAGGAGCTCGATGGTGCCTGCACAGAGCACGGCACCATCGCTGTCATAGAAGACCGCGAGCTGACCAGGCGCAAAGAGGTCATCGAAATCGACCCGTGCGCCCGTTTTCCCTTCGGGGTGGAGGACTGCGGGCCGGGCATCCTGCTTGTAGCGCACCTTCACGTGGCAGGCCACTGAATGCTGAAGCCCGGGCATCTTCATGAAGTTGAGTTCCGGGACAAGAAAACCTTTGTGCCGCCAGTTCCCTGATTCGCCGACCGTGATCGTGTTTCGTGCAGCATCGACGGCGAGGACATAGACCCTTCTGCCGAGCCCGATGCCGAGCCCCTTGCGTTGTCCAACGGTATAACGCAGGGCCCCCCTGTGAAAACCGACGGTCCTGCCCCCTGCATCCAGGATGGTCCCTCGGTGAGGCCTGTATCCGGTGTGGGCCTCTATGAATGCGGCATACCCCCCCTGACCGATGAAGCACACGTCCTGAGAACCCCTCGTGGCCGGCACATCCAGGCCGGCGGGTGCCACAATCCGTCGTGCCTCGGTGCGCGAGAGCTCCCCGAGGGGGAAGATGGCCCTGGCCAGCGCTCGCTGCCCGACCAGGCCCAGGAAGTATTCCTGGGAGTTCGTCTCGCTTGCCCGCGCGACGTAGCGCCTTCCGGCGTGGAAACCCGCCTTCACGTAATGGCCCGTGGCGATCCGATCCGCACCCAGCGCCATGGCTCGGTCGAGCAGCAGGCCGAATTTCATGTCCCGGTTGCAGACGACACAGGGATTCGGCGTCCTGCCCGCGAGGTACTGCTGGCAGAAGTAGTCCTTCACCGCCTTGAACTCGCGGCCAACAGGCAGGACATGGTGGGGAACACCAAGATGGCGGCAGAGCATCCTCGCCCGGTCAACCTGCCGAGCGACGGGAGTCGTCTCATCCAGTGCAAGGGTCAGCCCGATGAGGTGCTGGCGCTGCTCATGGAGGAGTATGGCGGCAGCGGAGGAGTCGAGCCCCCCGGACAGTGCTACCGCGATCATCCTTCCTGCTCGATCTTTTCCGGGATCGGCTTGACTACGAGATCCAGTCCGGTCAGGTCCGTCACCAAAACCTTTTCCCCCGGCTTCAGCGTGACCGGCCCCTTGGCGTTCCAGTATTCCCCATGGCAGAAGACCTTGCCCGTGCCGTCCTCGTTCCAGGCATAGACCTCGGCCGTCTCCCCGAGGAGACCGCCCGCCCCGACCCTGGATGTCGTTCTCTGGGCCTTGACTACCAGATAGATGGTCACGGCGAAGAATGCGGCGAAGAAGAGGGTGACCGGGAGAATGACCCCGAGGGACACCTGGGCATAGAGCTCGGGAGTCCTGAAGAGCAGGATCGAACCCAGCACCATGGACACGATGCCGCCGACCGTGAGCAACCCATAGCTCGGCACCTTGATCTCCGCTATGAACATGATCACGGCCAGGAGAATGAGACCGAACCCGGCGTAGTTCACCGGCAGGGACTGGAAGGCGAAGAAGGCGAGGATCAGCGATATGGCCCCGATGACCCCCGGCAGGATGGCGCCGGGATTCGACAGCTCGAAGTAGATGCCCGCCAGCCCTATGAGCATGAGGATATAGGCGATGTTGGGATTCGACAGGGTCGCCAGCAACCGCTCCCTGAACCCCATGGATTTCTTCACGACATTGGCTTCCTTGGTCTTCAGGGTGAAGGTGGCCCCGCCCTTTTTTATCTTTCTCCCGTCGAGCTGGGCAAGGAGATCCTCCATGTCCTCGGCCACGATATCGATGACGCCCTTCTCCAGGGCCTCCTGGGCAGGGGTGGAGATGCTCTTGCGCACGATATCCTCGGCCCACTGTTCGCTCCTGCCACGCTCCCGGGCAATGCTGCGCGCATAGGCCACGGCATCGTTGGTCACCTTCTCCGCCATGGTGCTGTCCTTGCCCTCCGAGTCACCGGATCCACCGATGTTCACGGGGTGTGCCGCGCCGATGTTGGTTCCCGGGGCCATGGCGGCCACATCGGAGGCGAGCACGATGAGAGCCCCTGCAGAGGCAGCCCGCGCCCCCTTCGGGGCGACGTAGACGATCACCGGGATATGGGCGTTCAGCTCCTTCTGGATGATATCGCGCATGGCCGTGTCCAGGCCGCCCGGAGTGTCCAGCCTGATGATCATGGCCGACTTGTTGGTCTCCACCGCCTCATCGACATTCTCCACGATATAGGTTGCAATGGGCGGCGATATGGCGTCTTTCACCTCGATGACCAGGATGTCCGAGGCCATCAGCGGGACGGGCCCCAAGAGAAAGAATGCGGTCAGCGCCCGGAGGATTACGCGTGCTGCAGCGGCAGGCCGAGCACATCCATGACCTTCTTGATATCTTCCCATACGTCCCTCTTTTTCGACGGGTTCTGGAGCAGATAGCTCGGATGGTAGGTGGGCATCACCGCTATCCCCCGGTACTCCCGGAAGGCTCCCCGGAGCCTGCCGATGGGCGTGGCGTCCCCAAGGAGCGTCTGCGAGGCAATCCTGCCCAGGGTCACGATGACCTTCGGCGAAATGGCGTCGATCTGCGCGTGAAGGTACCCGATGCACGCCGCGATCTCCTCGGGGTGCGGGTCCCTGTTTCCCGGTGGCCTGCATTTCACGATGTTGGCGATGAACACGTCTTCACGCGTGAGACCCATTGCCCCTATTATCTTCGTGAGGAGTTCCCCCGCGGGGCCTACGAAGGGCCTGCCGGTTTCGTCCTCCACCGCACCGGGGCCCTCGCCGACGAACATGACGAGCGCCTCCGGATTGCCTTCCCCGAACACCATGTGCTTCCTGGTGATGCCCAGGGGACACGCCCTGCACTCCCTTATGCCCAGGTGCAACTGCTCCATCTCCGTGGTGCCATGCCGGGTTCTGGGGGCGGTCTCCGCCCGCACGCCCGGCATGATGAGAAGAGACCCAGCCCAGGCGACTTCATCTCTGAGGAGCTGGATGATCTGTTCCCTCACAGTCTCTCTTTCACGAGATCCAGGATCTTGTGGGCCAGAACGTCCTTTTCCATGTGCTCGAAGTCGTAGATCACACCCTCCGGCGAGAGGATGACCCCGCTGTTGGTATCAGAGGCGAACCCGGTGCTCGTCTCGCCCACCCGGTTGGCCACGATCATGTCGAGCCCCTTTCTGACCATCTTGTCCTGGGCATAACTCTTGAGGTTCTCCGTCTCCGCGGCGAAACCGACGAAGATCTTCGATTCCTTCAGGGTCCGAATCGTCGCGAGGATGTCGGGGGTCGAGGTGAGTTCTATGTGCGCCGTCTTTTCGCCCTTCTTGATCTTGCTCTTGGAATAGGTGTGGGGGGTGTAGTCGGCCACCGCGGCAGCCATGATGAGCACATCGGTCTCCGGGAGATTCTCCTTCACGGACGAGAGCATGTCCTGGGCGGAACGCACGTCGAGGATCGTTGCCCAGGGTGCATAACCGGTCATGACCGGCCCGCTGACCACCTTGACCCGGGCTCCCCTAATACATGCGGCCTCCACGAGGGCGGCCCCCATCTTCCCGGTGGACCGGTTGGTGATGAATCTCACCGGATCGATATCCTCGCAGGTTGGTCCCGACGTGATGAGAATGTTGATGCCTGCAAGGTCATGCTCGCTGAGGAGCATCTTCACTTCCGCCACTATTCTCTCAGGCTCAGGCAGCCTGCCCGAGCCTTCCCATCCGCAGGCGAGTTCTCCCGAAACCGGGTCGAGGACGTGGATGCCTCGTGCCCTGACCCTGTCCAGGTTTTCCTGGGTTGCCCTGTTCTGCAGCATGTTCACGTTCATGGACGGGCAGATGAGCACCGGCGCCCCGGTGGCCAGGACAGTGCAGGACAGGAGGTCGTCTGCAATGCCCTGCGCGAGTTTGGCGATGAAGTTGGCCGTGGCTGGTGCCACGAGGAAGAGGTCCGCCCTGTCGGCGAGGGCGATATGATCTATGTCGTAGGCCTGATGCGACGGACCGGGAAACATCTCCGTGTGGACAGGGCGTCCTGTCAGCGTCTGGAGAACCATGGGAGTAACAAAGTGGTGAGCGGCCTCGGTCAGGACCGCATGCACATCGAGACCGATCTTCTTGAGACCCCTGACGAGAAGCGGGGCCTTGTATGCAGCAATACCGCCTGTTATGCCGAAGACGACGGTCTTGCCTTCTAGATCTTCTCCTGCGGTACCACCCATAACTCCACCCTTGTCGAGAGAGGATCTTCAGCGATGAGGATAGATGCGAACTTATCCTGCTTCTTGAAGAAGAGCTTGACGGACCCCTGATACTTGTACTGGTTCAGGGCTATCCATCCTTCAGAATTCATTGAGGTAATAAAGAACTGGGCCAGGGATTCGCTCTGAACCCGTCCAGAGACGACGAGCCTTCCGAACCCGTTCGTGATGAAGCACTCCTTGGATACCCGTTCCAGTTCTCCGGGGATGAGGATGTCGGGGAACTCGAGGTACCTGGGTGCAGGCCGGGTCTCCTCGGCGGACGTGGCGTCTGCGCCGGCGCCTTTCAGCTGGGCGCAACCGGAAAGCAACAGCAGGACAGCTAGGCTTATCAGTACGGCTCTTCTCATCATGGGCCTCCCTAAAGGAATGGATTATACCTGCGCTCGGTCCCCAGGGTCGTCGCCGGACCGTGACCGGGCAGCACTCTGACGTCGTCTCCCAGTGGAAGCAGCTTGGTCTTGATGGAGGTGATGAGGGTGTGGTAGTCCCCCCCCGGCAGGTCGGTCCTGCCGATGGACCCTGCAAAGAGGGTGTCGCCCGCGAAGCACAGATCACCCCCTGATGTCACCAGGGCGATACCGCCCGGAGAATGGCCCGGGGTCTCGATAACTTTCAGGGAAAGGCCATTGCCGAGAGAAACCTCGTCGCCCTCTTCGAGGAAACGGTCCGGGTCGGGCGGCTGCTCGACATGGATTCCGAAAATCCTGCCCATGCGCGACGCCGACTGCAGGAGCGGCAGCTCAAGGCGGTGCATCATGATCTGGGCGCCCGTGGCATCCCTTATCTCGCGGATCGCTCCGATGTGGTCCACGTGGGCATGGGTGTTCACGATGGCGACTATCTCGAGCCCGAGGGACTCTATCTGGTGGAGGATCTTTTCCGCCTCCCCTCCAGGATCTACCACAAAGGCCTTCTTCGTCTGCTCGTCACCCAGAATGAAGCAGTTGGTCATGAACTCCGTAACGACGACAGTCTTCAGCAGCATCTATGTACCCCGCTTTTCCCACGCTCACACCGCGATGTCGACTCCCACCACGATATGGACCCGCACACACCATAGTATACCGGTCCGTTCAGGTCAACTCCATCTCTACCGGACGGATTGTAACCAGGGTTACAAAAAGTAAAGTTTTGTAACTGCAAAACCGATCAAGTCAGCATCTATGGCACATATCCTTATAGTAGAAGACGATATCAACCTAGGCCAGGTGATCTTCCAGGAGCTGAAGCGGCACAACCACGAGGTCGAACTCGTGGAAAACGCCGAAGCGGCGCTTGTGCGGGTGAACAAGTACATTTATGATATCATGCTCACCGACCTCAAGCTGCCGGGAATAGACGGCATCGAGCTCCTCAAGCGGGTAAAGGCGATAAACCAGACCACGATCGTGCTCGTCATGACCGGCTATGCATCGGTGGACACCGCCGTGGTGGCCATGAAGAACGGTGCCCAGGACTTTATCCAGAAGCCTTTCGGCCTGCATGAGCTGGTTCAGAAGATCGACGATGCTCTGTCCATCAAGCGCATGAAGAACGAGATCGATTACCTGAGGCATACCCAGGAGGACATCATCTACCGAACAAGCGACATCATCGGGGTAAGCTCTGCCCTCAAGAAGGTCCTGAAGATGGTGGAGAAGGTTGCAAAGGCCGACTCCACACTCCTCATAACCGGTGAAACGGGTGTCGGCAAGGGGCTCATCGCCGGTGCGATCCACCACAACTCCGGCAGGTCCGCCAACAACTTCGTGCAGGTCAACTGCGCCGCGCTTCCCCAGAACATACTGGAGAGCGAGCTCTTCGGACACGAAAAGGGCGCCTTCACCGGTGCTGTCCGCACGAGGATCGGCAGGGTCGAGCAGGCGAATATGGGGACCATCTTCCTTGACGAGATCGGAGACATGGATATCGGCCTGCAGTCGAAGATCCTCAGGGTGCTTGAAGACCGTGAATTCGAGAGGGTCGGCGGTGAACGCACCATCAAGGTCGATGTCCGGGTCATCACGGCAACCAACCAGGACCTCTATACGCTCGTCGAGCGGAACAGGTTCAGGGAAGACCTTTTCTACCGCATCAACGTGGTCAATATCCACATACCGCCCATCCGCCAGCGCAAGGAGGACATCGAACCGCTGGTGACCTACTTCATCAGGAAGTACTGCAGGGAGTTCAACAAGCCCCAGATGGGCATCGACCCCCAGGCCCTCCAGTCGATCGTCGACTATGACTGGCCGGGCAATGTCCGCGAGATCAGGAACTGCATCGAGCGTGCCGTGCTGCTTGCAGACGGCGAACTGGTGAAACCACAGGACATCTCCATCCTCCATGCGAGCCCCGCCCAGGGACAGCCGGCCACGCCCGACGACGACGGTGATCACAAAAAGTCCATGTCCTCGCTGGCACTGTCCGAGCGTGAAATGATCCTCGACGCGCTGCGCAAGAACGACTGGATACAGAAGGAAGCAGCATCCATGCTGGGGATCAGCAAGCGGGTCATCCACTACAAGATCAGGAAGTACGGTATCACGCACCCGAGGTGGATCAAGAACCGATAAGGTCCACGTAAAGGGATGTTATCTCCGGGTCAAGCCCCTTACCCGACATGGCACACAACTCCCTGAGCGCGTCCTTGTGCTTCATGTGCGGGCGATAGAGTCTCGGGCTCGTGATGGCATTGTACGTGTCCACTACCCTCATGGCCCGTGCCGAGATGGGAATGTCCTGCCCGCTGAGACCACGCGGGTAGCCGGTGCCGTCGAAGTTCTCATGATGGAAGCTCAGAAGGTCGTCATCGAGGTCGATCACCGCTACATCCTTCAGGATACGCGTGGTGATGATGGGGTGTGTATTGATCTTTTTCTTGTCGAACGGGGTCAGGTCACCCTTGGTGAACAGTGTCGTGGGGATGCCGAGATACCCTATGTTGGCCACGAGTGACGATATCGCCCACTGGTTGGCCAGGACGTCACCCATGCCCATCTCCTTGGCGAGGGTATAGGTCTGGTCGGATACCTTGAGGGAATAGCCCATGGGGTACCCGGCGCGAAGGTCACTCATGATGGACAGCGTGTTGAGGACCCCCATGTACCAGTCGTGGATATCCGAATCGAAGCCTGCGGCCACCGCCCATGCCGGGGTTATGTAGGAGGAAATCCACTCGAAGATATCCTGGGGGAGGCCATCCTGACGGAGGTACCCGAGTTCGTGTCCATCCCAGCATATCTGGTTTCCCGGCGCGTCGTACCGGATCGAAATATCGTCGGCCTGGCACTGGATCTTGACGAGGTGGAGCAGTTCTGCGAGGGCCTTCATGCAAGGTCCTGCCTGGAGCAGTTTTCGTATGCCGAGCTCCAGGGACAGGTTGACCTTCTTCATGGCCCCTGCCTGGGAATATGTTGCCAGGCGTATTCCCTTCTTTCTCGCGTGGGAGAGGGTCTGGTGGACGTCATGGATGATGCCCTTGGCATCCTGGGCATCGTCGGGCAGGGTTGCCACCCCTATGGTCATGGTGTCGGCAAGATCAGCCCCGAGGCTCTGCGTGGCCTTGTGCAGCGCCGTGACGGCATCTCCAGAGGAACAGCCGGGCAGTATCACAAAGAAGCTGAGCTCCTCGTACCGGAGGACCTTGTCGTAGCAGCGCAGGCATCCCTGGATCCTCTTCGCGAGGGATTTGAGGGTCCTGATTCCTTCGGGAATGTGCTGGTAGAGGCCGAACTTGTCACGGTCTTCAATCTCGATGATGGCGACGGAAAGCGGGAAGCCCAGGCGCTTTGCGAGCTCCTCGTACTGGTGCAGGACGTCCAGGAGGATGTGTCTCTGGGGAACGTCGATGCGTACATCCAGCGCATCATCGAAGTCCCTTTCCGGAGAAAGGACCTCCCTGAGAACCTTTTCAGAGCTCAGCAGAAGGTGCTTGGTCAGAACGAGGTCATCGATAGAGAAGGATTTGTCCTTCTTCCGGAAGAGTTCGAGGCACCCGATGACCTTGGTGTCCCTGTATATGGGGAGCCCGATCATCGAGGAGCAGTGAATCGGCAGCTCATCGGGCTTGATGCCCGCGAGATTCACGTCCGGGACGAGGATCGGCTTTGCCATATCACGTATGGCGCTCGTGAATATGTCCCCCTTTTCGATGTCTACCGGAATCTCTCCCTGCAGCCCCCTGCAGAACCACGTGTCCTGGGGATCCCAGATATAGACGAAGGCGACATCATACGGTGTCACATGACCGAGGAAGTTCAGGAAAAGATCCGATATCTTCTCGATCCTGACCTCGACGTCGGACAGGAGCGACACCTGGAAAAGCAGCGGGATGATGTCTGCATTGCTCTTTATGAATTCCGGGGAGAGCTCCAGTGTTCGGTCGACTATGTATTCGTTCAATCGTTCAGGCCACATAACACATCCCGCTCACTCTCCCCACAAAACCATTCACTCACGGCAAAGAAAACCAAGGTGCCTACATGCGCGCGCGCTGCGAATGCCAGTATGACTCGAACTCCCTGCAGGCCCTCTTCAGGTCGCGTAACGTCCTGATGCCAAGACGCCCCAGCTGTTCGAGTATCTCCCTTCTCGTGAGCCACATGATGAAGACCCCTGCGCATGAAGCATGTATGCTGTCTCAAGGTAGCAAACATGGTGCCATCCACTGAATGCCGGTCAACATTACGAAATCACGATATTATTTGGTATCCTGCGGAGATGAGTGCCGATTCACGAATAGAACTTTTCTTACTCTTTATAAGAAATATATTTCATACGGCATTTCGGCTGTGCTGTCATAAGAAGCGAGCCACCACAGAGCTGTCGATGAAATCAGCGAGGACGACGTCCAGTCAGGAATCCCCGCATCCCCAGGAGCCACAGGAGTGCGAAGTACAGAGCCCCTCCGAGAATGACGGCAGCAGCCAAGAGCCCGCCAGTGGCAGGACTCAGCCCCGACTCCCATACCTCCATGCGGGCAAAGGGCACCAGGACCACCCCCATTATCGCAGACGCGACGAGCATCTTGCCGACCTGCTTGCGGTGCTCTCCGGTCATGCGGATGCCCGATCTCAGGACATAGCGGTGCTGGATGAACAGCTGGACGAGGACGGAAAGGCTGCTGGCAAGGGCTATGCCCGCGTGCCGCAGGCACGGCATGAAGATGAGGCAGAACAGCACGTTCGCCGCCAGGGATACCCAGGATATGTTGACCACCACCTTTGCCTTCTGCATGGCGTAGAGGGCCTGCGTCTGTATCCGCGTGTAACCCACGGCCCAGAGGCTCAACCCGTACATCTGCAGCGCATACGCCGATGCGAGGGTATCTGCGTAGGTAAAGGCCCCCCGCATGAAAAGCACGGCGAATATGGGTTTTGCCAGAACAACGGCGCCGACCGTGGCGGGTATGGTGAAGAGGAGCACGGAAAGCACGCCGCGCCCCATGAGAAAGGAAAAATGCCCTGTGTCCATACGTGCCGAGGCAGAGCTCATGGACGGCAGCATCACGTTCCCCACGGCAAAGGCGAAGACCCCCAGGGGGAGTTCGAGAATCCTGTTGGCATAGTAGAGGTAGGACACGCTCCCCTGGGCAAGGAGCGATGCGAGCAGGGTCCCCACGAGCACGTTGATCTGGTAGATGGACGCCCCGATGGCTGCGACACCGACCAGGCGCACCACCTTCCGGACACGGGTTGAACGGAATTTCCTGAGGAATCCGATGGGCACACCCCGCCTCTTCAGCGGAGGTATCTGCAGGAGAATCTGTGCGACTCCACCTGCGACCACCCCCCATGCCAGGGCGTCTGCCGGCGACGGGATCAGGGGAAAGGCGACATGCAGGACAACAGGAACGCCGATCATGAAGACGTTCATGACGATGGGGGCTGCAGCAGGCATGGCGAAATGCCCCAGGGAGTTGAGGATCCCCATGAACAGGGCGGCTATCCCGATGAGCATGATGTAGGGGAACATGATGCGGGTCAGATGCACCGTGGTGTCAAAGACCGGGAGATGGAGGAAGCCCGGTGCGATAACCGTCACGAGGACCGGCGCTGCAATCTCGCCGATCAGCACGATGACGGTGAGCGCCACGAACATGAGGGTGAGGACCTCGCGGGCCATGCGGTATGCCTGCTCCACGCCCTCTCGTTCCTTTACCTCGCTGAAGACGGGTACAAAGGCCACGCTCACGGCACCCTCGGCCATGAACCGCCTCAGCAGGTTCGGAAGCCTGAAGGCGACGACAAAGGCATCGGCAAGGGGACCCGCGCCGAGCAGCCAGGCCATGACCATGTCACGGACAAAGCCGAGGACGCGGCTGATGGCGGTGAGGCCGCCGACCGTGGCAACGTTCTTCCGGAAGCCATCCCTCATGTCAGCAGAGGTTGTCAGAATCCAGCTCGGACAGAGTCACTCTGTCAATCACCCACGACCGATGCCCTCACCTGGACTGTTTTCACCTTGAGTCCTTCCAGGTTGGTTTCGAACTGCAAGAGCCCGAGGAACCGATCATCCTTGCGCAAGGGCTTAAAACTCACCGTAATCGATGTTGCTTTTCCTTTTTCGAGCATGATGTTCCCGTTGTGCGATATCGAGAGCAGCGTATCCGGGAAGGCGGAAACCTTCGACAGCATGATCGGCCCGTTACTTTTGTTCGTTATGGTCACCTCTCGGGTATTGACTGAGCGGGGTCTCACCGTCCCGAAGTTTACCACCTGAGGGTCTATTCTGAGGATATCAACTACCTTAAGATTCACGGAAAGTCGGATGACCGCTGCATCAGGATCGTTCGTCTCGACCTCGACACTCTTCGTGAAGGGATCCCTGCCCCTGACATATTTCGTCGGAACGGTCACGACGACCTTCTGCGTCTTCCCCGGCTCAATCGATGTCCTTCCGTCCTCGATCTGCCGCCCCCCCGGGACGGTCACCTGCGCCCCTCAACAGGGTTTGGGCTTGATGAGGAGGTTCCTGTCTCCGATATTCCTGAACATGAATTCATGGGTGACATCCATGCCCTCGGGGACTGTCCCGGCATCGTACACGGTCTTCCCCACCTGCACCCTGGGAGATGCGTGGCATGAGAGCTCCATGAGCACGATGATTGTCAGGCTCAGGATAAACATGCCTGTATACCTTGAGGTTTTCACCATGAATCCACCTCCGTTTTCCGCTAGCATAAAATATTTCCCATTTCCAGAGGGTATTTGGCCATCTCTCTGCGAACCGGTTGACTTTTCAGGCTCCGCAGCATACATCTTACGCATGCGCGGCAAACTTGAACACCCCAGAGGACTTATCGAACTCATCTCAGTGGAAGTCGAGCGTATCGACACCGAATACCGAGAACTCTGGCTGAGCTTCGAGTATACCTGCCCGGGCGGCGAATACAAGTCTGCAATGGTGCTGCCCATAAGCAATTCCAAGGAAATGGCGAACTTCTTTTTCAAGGAACTCATCAGCGAGGCCAAGCATCTTTCCGAAATAGAGAAGAACGAGGCACTGAGCGTGGGCCTGTATGTGGCAAACAAGACCGACACCATGCTTCCCATCAAGAACCTGTGCCAGCGTGTCATCGATGCCCTCAATGCAGATGGCGACCTCCAGGAGAACAGGGAGTTCATCGACCTGTGCACCTCGGGTTTCCACTTCAAGGACGGCACAAGCAGCCTCAGCTCGAAGGGGTTCGAGGAGCGCTTCAAGATATTCATGAGCAGGGCCACTCAGAAGATGTCCCAGGGGTACTACACCATAGCGGCGGATGATCTCGAGAAGGCCAATGTCCTGTGCTCCACGAGCCCCCTGATCTCCAAGCTCATCGGCATCTGTCACCGGGAGCTGGGGCACCTCGACCTTGCCCTGGAGATGTTCAACCGGGCCATGGACCTGGGCGACAAGGAGAAAGAGACCTACCTGTACCTCTCCGAAATACATTTCTTTCTCAACGACATGGAGCAGGCGTACGAGATCCTCGAAAAGATGCTCCATGAGCACAGGGATGACATCAGGGCCCTCGTCGAGCTTGCGAACATCAACTATCAGATGGACAGGGAGTACCTGCCCCTCCTGGACAGGGCATATGCCCTCGACACGGAGCAGACCCGGGACACCATCCTCCAGACCTTCGTGTTCAAGAAGGTCGGAGGGGGCAGAAGAACGAGGATATCCATCGGGGATGCGGCCGGTCTCCTCGGGATACCCGAGCAGAGTATCAGACAGCTGGTCCTCTCCAACAAGATCCCGGTGAGGGCCTTCCCCGACAACGAGGAACTGATACTGGACGAAAACGAGCTCAAGGCCTGGGCTCATGTATACAGGAGATACAAGCTGCTGCAGGATGAGATCGAGAGAGTTAACACTCAGCAGGGAGGGGATAAAAATCAGGGCATGGCTCTACTTTCCTGAGCCGGCACCGACAAGACTCTTACCCGCCCTCATCTTCTGCCACGGTATTCCAGGCTCGAAACCAGACCCTCACGACAGGGGGTACATTCCCCTCTTTGAAGAATGTACAGGGCTTGGATTCGCCTGTGCTACGTTCAATTTCAGGGGGTGCGGTCTGTCCGGGGGGAACATCGACATGAGGGGATGGCACCAGGACCTGGATGCCGTGATCGACGCAGTGCAGGGGCACCCCGGCATCGATCCGTCCTCCGTCCACTGCATAGGCTTCTCGGCGGGCGGGGCCATAGCGGCAAAGATCGTGTCCTACCAGAAGGAGGTGGCGAGCCTGCTCCTGGTGGCCTCGCCGCAGAACTTCTCCGATATCCTGCCTGCCGACCCCTCGATCCTGAAGGATCACTTCCTGTCCATCGGGCTCATCCGCGACGAGTCGTTTCCCCACGACCTCGAAGGGTGGTACCGTGATTTCCTGGGAGTGGATCCCGCCCACTGGCTGCCGTTCATCCACCCCCGCCCCGTGGGCGTCGTACATGGGGACTGCGACGGGACCGTGCCTGTCAACCATGCCGAGAAGCTCTTCGATGCTGCGTGGGAGCCGAAGAAGCTGACCATCCTGAGAGGTGCCGGGCACCAGCTGAGAAAGGACCCCCGTATCATGCAGGTGCTCCGGGACTGGCTGAGCGCGGTCTGCTGAATGCACATGGACACCATGGAAAACAACTACATGCCGATCTTCATCGACCTCAGGGGCAAGCCCGTGGTGGTCGTAGGAGGCGGGACCGTCGCCGCCCGCAAGATAGAGACCCTCCTGAAGGCGGGTGCACAGGTAAAGGTCATAGCCCCGGGGGTGACCGATGAGATCGCCTCGTTCGAGGGTCTCGAAATTGAGACGCGAGAATATGAAGAGGACGACCTCGAGAAGGCCTTCCTGGTCATCGCTGCGACCGACGACGAGAAGACCAATCGGGCAGTGAGCGAAGAGGCCCGGCAGAGGCGCATCTTCTGCAATGTGGTGGACAGGCCCGAGCTCTGTTCATTCATCGTGCCCTCGATCGTGGAGCGCGGGCCCATCAAGGTGGCCATCTCGACGGGGGGGCTTTCGCCGGCCCTCTCCAGGAGGCTTCGCCACGTCATCGGGAAGACGATCGGAGACGAGTACGTGGCACTGGCAGCCGTTCTCGGCAAGGTCCGCCCTCTTGTCCGTTCGCAGCCGGGAACCGCCGACGAGCACAAGAGGGTCTTCGAGCTTCTCATCGACTCGGAGCTCATCGAGGCGATCCGTGCAGGGAACCGGGGCATGGCCGAGGACATACTCTTCCAGGCGCTCGGTCAGCGCATCGACCTCTCGGAGGTCATCCCATGGGCATAGCCGTTGCGTTCATCCTCTACACCCTGACCGGCCTCGGTTTCATCGCCTATCTCTTTGTCAGGGCGAACGCCTTTCTGGTTGTTCTGAGGGCCCTCTACGGTCTGAGCGTCGCCGCCCATGCCGTATCGTTCATCTCCCTCTGGTGGGCATCCGGCCAGCTTCCCGTGGAGACCCCCATGGAATCCCTCAACATGCTCGTCCTCTTCTCGTCGCTTGCATTCATACCCTTCGTCCTCAAGAGGAAGACCGCCATCCTTGCCGCCTTCTTCCTGCCGGCCGCCTCCATCGTGCTGGCGTTCATCGCCCCGACCCTGCAGGCAGGCACCGAGGTCCTGAGCAACCCCCACAGGACCTGGCACGTGCTGCACACCCTGAGTGTCATCGCCGGAGAGGCGTTTTTCGTGGTCGCAGCCATTGCGTCCATCGTGTACCTCATCCATGAACGGATCATCCGGAAAGGCACCATCCACCTGAGCATCTCCCCCCTGCCACCTCTGGCCCTGCTCGACGGAATCCTCTACGGCTCGCTTGCCCTGGGCTTTTTCGCCATCACGGTCGGCATGATCCTGGGTGGTCTCTGGGCCTCTGCACTGGGAATAGCATTCTCCAGCATCGCACCCAAGGTCGCGGCAGGGGCTTTGTTGTGGCTCGTCTTCGGGCTGAGCCTGCACCAGAGATTCGCCCTCGGATGGAAAGGGAAACGCACCGCCATCATCACCCTCATAGGGTTCTTCCTCATGGTGCTGCTCTTCGTCGGGATCAACGTCGCCTTCCCCGAATCACACGGGATCAGGCTCATCTGATGGAACGGATCAACTGCATCAGCATAAACCACCGGACCGCACCGGTGGACATCCGGGAGCGGATCAGGGTGGATCACACCGACCTGAAGGACGTCGTTGCCGGGGGTGTCGAGGCCTTTGCGCTGAACACCTGCAACCGGACCGAGGTGTATTGGACGGTCCTCGACAGTGAACCGGTCTACCGCCTGCTCGAGAGGGTCTCCCCCTACGAGGAGGACAGAATACGGGGGGCTTCCGAATTCCTCTCCGGGAGAGACGCCGTCCGCCATCTCTTCATGGTGGCATCCGGCCTTGACTCGCTGGTCCTCGGCGAGCCCCAGATCCTGGGCCAGATGAAGGACGCCTACCGGGACGCCCTGGCATCGGGCACCACGGACACCATCCTGAACAAGGCCCTGCACCGGGCCTTCAGGTCGGCGAAACGTATCCGCACCGAGACCGCCATCGGGTCGTATTCCGTGTCGGTGGCGTCGGAGGCCGTGGAGCTGGCGGAACATATCTTCGGGGATATCGGCGAGAGCATCGTGCTCGTGGTGGGCGCGGGTGACATGGCAGGCATAGCGGCCAGGCGCCTGAAGGACAGGGGAGCACGGCACCTGCGCATCGTGAACAGAACCCACGCCGCCGCTTGCCAGCTCGCAGGAGACCTGGGCGGCATCGCGAGACCTTTCGAGAGCCTCGCCGAAGAGCTCATGACGAGCGACATCGTCATCACCTCCACGGGGTCCGCCCGTCCCATCATCACCAGGGAAATGGTCGTCGCTGCCATGAAGCGCAGGAAGAACAAGCCAATCATCATCATAGACATCGCGGTGCCGCGTGATGTGGAAGAGGCCGCGGGCAAGTGCTACAACTGCTACCTCTATGACATCGACGCATTGAAGGCCATCGTGGACAGGCACTTCGCCCACCGCGAGGCCGAGGCACAAAAGGCGCTGTCCATCATCGAAGAGGAGGCGGACAAGTTCCAGACATGGCTGTCTTCGCTTTCCGCCCAGAACACCATCAAGGATCTCTTCTCCCTGATGGATTCACAGATCGCCGACCAGATCAGGGGGCAGTCCATGACCGAAGAGGAAAGAGCCCTTCTGGCGCAGCATCTGAGGTCGGCCTACAAACGCCTGCTCCACCGGCCCGTGAGCTTCCTGAAGGAACACCCGATGGCCAAGTACATCGAACACGTGAGGAGGATCTTCCAGCTCGATGAGGACTATCCGGATCGGCACAAGGGGTAGCGCACTCGCCCTTGCCCAGACAGAGTCGGTCAGACAGGCGCTGCAGAGCGCCGTGCCGCAGATCGAGACCGAGGTCGTCACCATCAGGACCGCCGGCGACATCCTGGCCGACGCACCGCTGGATGCCATCGGCGGGAAGGGCGTCTTCGTCAAGGACATCGAGCGCCGCCTCCTTCAGGACCGTATCGACATGGCCGTTCACAGCCTCAAGGACATGCAGGCCGCCCTGCCCGAGGGTCTCGTGATCGGCGCATACCTGGAACGGGAAGACCCCCGCGACATGCTCTTTTCGGCCGGCGATTACAGCCTGGGGACGCTCCCGCAGGGCTGCCGCATCGGGACGTCGAGCATGCGTCGCCGCTGCCAGATCAGGGAGGCCAGGCCCGATCTGGAGGTGGTCAACATCAGGGGGAACGTGACCACCCGCCTGAACAAGGTGGGCTCCTCGGTGGACGCGGTCATCCTGGCCGCGGCCGGGGTCATGAGGCTCGGCCTTCCCGTCGGCGTTGCCATCGATACCGGTACAATGATACCGTCTCCGGGCCAGGGCATCATCGCCGTGGAGTGCAGGGAGACGGACCGGGAGATCCTGGAAATGCTCGATGCCCTCGATCATGCACCCACGAGGGCCTGTGCCGAGGCCGAACGCGCGTTCCTCGCCACGCTGGGCCAGGACTGCACCCTTCCGGCCGGTGCGCTGGCCGAGGTTTCCGGTGGGGAAATCTATATGGCGGGCATGCTGGGATCTACGGACGAGGCGACAAGTGTACGGATGTCCCTGAGGGGACCCTCCCCGACCGTGGGGAGCACCCTGGCCAGAAAACTCCAGGAACACATGCACAGGGGGAGTGTCTCATGAAAGTCTACCTCATCGGGGCGGGTCCCGGAGACCCGGAGCTCATCACGGTCAAGGCCCGGCGCATCCTTCAGGAATGCGACGCCGTGGTCTACGACGATCTCATACCCGTGGAGATCCTCGGGCTCGCCCCCCCAAACGCCCGACGGCTCTATGTGGGCAAGCGCGGGGGCAAGGACTACATGAAGCAGCCCCAGATAAACGAGCTCCTGGTGAATCTCGCCAGGGAAGGTCTCACCATAGCCAGGGTCAAGGGGGGCGACCCCTGCATCTTCGGACGTGGCGGCGAAGAGGCTCTTCATCTGCACGAGAACGGCATCCCCTTCGAGATCGTACCGGGCATCTCCTCCGCCACGGCGGGGCCGGTCGCGGCCGGCATCCCCCCCACCCACCGCGGCATGGCGGCCTCGGTCACCTTTGTCACGGCCCACGAGGACCCGGCCAAGGAATCCGGGTTCCTCGACTGGTCCCTGCTCGCAAAAGAGCCCGGCACCATCGTTTTCCTCATGGGTGCAGGGCGCATCTCGGCCATAGCGGACAGGCTCATGGATCAGGGCATGTCCCCTGAGACCCCCTGCGCACTGGTTCAGGAAGCCACCACACCAAGGCAGCGCCACGTCGTCTCCACGCTCTCGTCGGTGGGTGCTCAGGCGGAGAGAAACCGCATAGGTTCGCCGTGCATCGTGGTGGTGGGGCAGGTTGTGACCCTGAGCGAACGACTCTACCGGGAGCCCGACCTCCCCCTGTCCGGCATGTCCGTGCTCATTACCCGGCCGGACCACCTGGCCGCGGAGACCTCCGCCCTCTTCGCCTCGAAGGGCGCCCGCGCCGTGGTCTATCCCCTCATCGAGATCTCGGCTGTGCCCTTCGAACTGCCCGACATGAGCACCTATGACATGCTCATCTTCACGTCCCAGAATGCGGTAGGCCTGTTCCTCGAGCGGTACTTCGCAGCCGGGAACGATGCCCGTTCACTGGCAGGAACCGAGATCTTCTGCATAGGACCCAAGACGAGGGCCGCCCTGCGGGGCTTCGGGATCGTCGCTGACGGCATGGCGGCCGAATTCCGGGCCGAGGGCATCGTGGATCTGCTCAAGGACAGGAACCTCGCCGGCAGCAGGGTGTGCCTTCCCCGGGCCAGGGGCGCACGCCCCGTGCTCGTGGAGGCGCTCGCGAACAAGGGTGCGACGGTGGACGAGGTCATAGTCTACGACATCGTCATCCCCGGGGAGGCGGACGCCGAATCGTTCGCTTCCGCACTGGATACGGTGGACACCGCCGTGTTCACGAGCCCGTCCGGGGTCAGGCATGCGGTGGCGCTGCTCAGCGGCACTACGGAGAGGCTCGCCGCCAAGAGGCTCGTGGCCATCGGCCCGGTCACGGCAAAGGCACTGGAAGACTGCGGACTGAAACCTGCCTTGGTGGCGGGAGAATACACCGATGAGGGCATCCTGAAGGCCCTCACAGGAGCATCGTCATGATAGGCATATCAAAACTCTACTGCGGCACCGTGGAGGCGTCCGATCCCCTGCGCTATGGCCGCTCGTCGAAGGAGCTCCCCTCCCACCTGCTCCAGTTCTCGGCGGACAAGAAACCCGTGATCGTGTGGAACATCACGAGCGCGTGCAACCTGCGCTGCGTGCACTGCTACGCCTCGGCGGGCAAGGCGTCCGGGGAGCTCTCGACCAGGCAGGGGATCGAGCTGATCGCAACGCTGGCCGGCTACGGGGCGCCCGTGGCCCTCTTCTCCGGCGGCGAACCCACCCTGCGCGAGGACCTCCCCACCCTCATCGACGCGGCGGTGAAGTCCGGCATGCGGGCGGTCATCTCCACCAACGGCACCCTCATCACGAGGGACATGGCCATGAGGTTCGCCGACCTCGGGCTGTCCTACATCGGGGTGAGCCTGGACGGCATGGAAGAGGTCAACGACCGCTTCCGTGGTGTTGGCGGCGCCTTCGCTCAGGCGATGAACGGCATCTACAACGCCATGCGCGAGGGGATCAAGGTCGGCCTGCGCTTCACCATGAACCGCCGCAACGTCGACGAGATCCCCGAGATCTTCGACCTCATGGCGTCCGAGGGCATACCCCGTATCTGTTTCTATCACCTGGTCTACACGGGCAGGGCACAGGAGCTCATGGCCGAGGACCTCTCCCATGACCAGACCCGGAGGACCCTGGACCTCATCATGGACCGGACCAGGGAGATGATCGACGCCGGACGCGATGTCGAGGTGCTCACGGTGGACAATCACGCAGACGGTCCGTACGTGTACCTGCGCATGGTGAAGCAGGGCGACCCCCGGGCCGAGGAGGTGCTCGAACTCCTCAGGATGAATGCGGGCAACTCGAGTGGCCTGGGCATCGGGTGCATCAACTGGGATGGAGACGTCTACCCCGACCAGTTCTGGCGTCACCGGGTGCTTGGCAACGTCCTGGAAAAACCCTTCCCCGCCATCTGGGACAACCCGGACAACGACTTCCTCATGAAGCTCAAGGGCAAGAAGCATCACGTGCAGGGCAGGTGCAGGACCTGCCGCTGGCTCGATGTCTGTGCGGGCAATTTCAGGGCCCGCGCCGAGGCGGCGACAGGAGATCCCTGGGCCGAGGACCCGGCATGCTACCTGAGCGAAGAGGAGATCTCGTGATGCCTCGCATCACAGGATCTCGATGATCCTCTGCTGGAATCGCCTGATCACCTCCTCGATGCCCAGCGATCCCGACGGGAATATGGTGGAGAACAGGGCCATGCCCTCCCAGAAGGCCACCATGGCGATGCTCATGTTCCGGGCAAAGTCCTTGTCGTCGATGTACCCCGAGATCATGGACCCCATCTCATCGATCCAACGCAGATAGGCCTCCCGGAGCTTCGCGCGGACCTCGCCGTTGTACAGCGAGATCTCCCAGATCTCCACGAAGATCCTGGACAGGCCCCTGTTCAGGGTGATGCGGTTGTTGATGAACCCGAAGACCTCGTCGATGAAGCCGGTTTTCGTGTAGGTACTGAGATCCTTGCTGCCGAGCCACTCCCTGGCCTGTCCCTGGTAATCGGCTATCACGTAATCGATATAGTTCAGGAGGATGTCCTCCTTGCCGGTGAAGTAGTAGTGCAGCACCCCGTGATTCACCCCGGCGACCCGGGCGATGTCCTTGATGGAGGTCTTCTCGAAGGACTTCTCCTGGAGGCATTCATCCAGGGCCTTCAGGATCTGCCGCTTCCTCTCTTCCTGCACCTTTTTCCGCGCCATGAGCGCCTGTCCCCTTGCGTGTGGATGACCCCCACATACCGTCGGGAATCGGTCACTAGAGGGCCCCCAGGGTCGTCCCGACGATGCCGCCTATTCTGCCTGCATCCTCCTGGTCGATGAGGAGGCTCGGCCTGATGAGCACGGTCGTCCTGTCCATCCTGCCGGCGTCGACCAGCAGCCCTTCCCGTTGTGCCACCGCACAGAACCGCGTCGCCTGGTCTTCAGCCTTCAGCCTCATCGAGATGAGCAGCCCCTTTCCGGTGACAGAAACGACCTTTTTCGTGTGGCCGGCAGCAAGGGCACAGAGGTCTTTCATGAGTTTCCCTCCGAGGACCGCCGCATTCTCCCAGGGGGCGAGCCGGTCATATTCGTCCAGGGCGGCCATGGCCACCAGGCAGCCGAGGTCGTGGCCGCCGAAGGTGCACAGGTGGATGAGGGGATGGGCGTCGAAGAATCTCTTGAGCTCAGAGGTGAAGACCATGGCGGTCATGGGGAACATGCCGGACGTGACCGCCTCGCCGACGATCAGGATATCGGGCTGCACCCCGAGCTGTTCGAAGAAGAACCTCGTCCCGGTCCTCCCGAAACCGCTCTGCGTCTCGTCGAAGATGAGCTTCGCCCCGTTCGAATCGCACAGGTCCCGTACCCGGCGGTAGTACCCCTCATCGGCCGTGCGGCAGTGGTTCTCGGCCTGGACGGGCTCCATGACGAACGCCGCGGTGCGCGACGTGACGGCCTTCCGGGCTGCCTCGACGTCACCGAAGGGCACGGTCTTCACACCCGGGATGAGGCCTCCGAACTGCTCCCTGCCCGCCCTCTCCGAGAGCGACAGGGCGAAGCCGCACTCCCCGTAGAGCCCGCCGTCCACCGTGACGAGCTCGGGCCTCGTGGTGAACCCCCTGGCCAGCTTGCACGCGGCATCCATGGACTCGCCCCGGGTCACCCCGAACAGGACGCAGTCCAGGATGCCCGGCACGAACTCCGACAGCCTCCTGGCGAGCAGGGCCTTGTAATCGGACGGCATGACGAAGTTCCCCTGGTCGGTCTCGTCGATGGCTTTCCTGAATCGGCCGGCAATGACCTCGTTTCTCCTTCCGAGGTTGAACGTCCCGCCCGATGTGTAGCAGTCGATACAGTCGTTCCCCGCAGCGTCGACGACCCGCGAACCACGCCCCTCCTGCTCGACGAAATCATGCCCCTTTGCCCGGAGCATGTCCACGTAACTTCTGGAGAACACCTTTTCGGCGCCACGGAACACGTCGTCGACCAGATTCTTTTTCGCTGACTTGGTTTTCTTCATGGCTTCACCCCCCTACTTCTTCGGCACGAACCGGAGAACGAGCTCTTCTATGTCTCGAACCAGATTGAAGGCGATGATCTGGACATGGATGTTGTCCAGGAGCATTCTGATCGGCGGCACCTTGGCCAGGGGCAGGAGCGGGAGCAGGTACCACCGCATCGTCTTCACCGCGGCCCTGATGCGGCGCAGGAGCTCGTCGATCTCGCCCTCGCCGGCGGTGATGGGGATCTGGAACCGCATGACCTGGGGGGCATTGCCCGAGTACACGGCCCACACCCCCTGCTTGGCGAGGCAGTCGGCCATGAGTGCACCTATGAACTCGTACTTGTACTCGATGCCGATCATGAGACCGAGGCCCCTGACCTCTTTGACGCAGTCTTCGTTCTCGCTCCAGATCCTCTCGAGGCCTTCCTTGAAGCGTTTCCCCGCCTTTGCAGCATTCTCCCAGATCCTGTTCTCCACGATATAATCGAGCACCGCCGAGGAGACGATGCAGCCGAGGTCAGACCCGCCCCCGTGGGAGGTGTGAAACAGGGGATTGGCCTCCACGTAGCCGACGAGCGGCTCGATCTCCCTGTAGACCACCGCCCCATTGGGGTAGAGCCCCCCGCTGATGGACTTCGCCGTGAACATGATGTCCGGCGTGACACCGTAATGCTCCATGGCCCACAGGGTGCCCGTTCTTCCGAAGCCCGTCTGCACCTCGTCGAAGATGAGCATGATGCCATGCTCGTCGCAGATCTTCCGAAGGCCTCTGATGTACTCGGTGGTGGCCACGTGGATTCCACCCTCACCCTGTATGGGCTCCAGCACGATGGCGGCGATGTCCTTTGAGGCGAGGCGCCTGACCGCCTCCAGATCGTTGAAGTCCACGATGTGGAATCCCGGCATGAGCGGCAGGAAAAGTTCCTTGTAGTAGTCCTTGCCATTGGCAGACAGGCTGTACCCTTCATGACCATGGTATGCCTTGTTCATGGTGATGACGTCGTTCCTCCCCGTGGCGCCCTTTGCGAGCTTGATGGCCCCGGCGCAGGCATCCGCCCCGCTGGCACAGAGCACGACCTTGTTCAGATCCCCAGGGCAGAGCGACGACAGTTTCGTTGCGAACCGCACCTTGTGCTCGGACAGGAGCAGGTGGGAGCCCATGTCGTGCCCGTCCAGCGCACATTTCAGGGCATCCCTGATGATCTCGTTCCCCCGGCCCACATTGAAACACCCTGCGGAACTGAAGCAGTCGAAGAACTGCCTGCCGCTCACCGCATCGGTGAAGGTGGCGCCCCTTCTTAAGCGCTCGTACACATCGAGGTGAGCACACCTGAGGTACCTCACCTGCCCGTGCGAGATGTGCTTGCCGAAGAGGTGCTGCATGTAGTCCCGCTCTTGCCTGTCCATCCTGAAGCCTGAACCGTCTGTCATGTGCTCCTCCTTCATTGCATGAACTGGCCCATGCGCGGCATGTCCGTGCGATCTCATGTCGGCACCCCGACACGTCATGGATGCGGGCCTCCAAGGACTCCCCCCTGCCGTTTCTTGGGCTGGCTGAGTGAGTTCACGCAGGGGGAGATCCCGTCGGCTGTTATCTTAGACGATCGACTAATGAACTGCAAGGCCCTTTCCCGCCGGGACGGGAAAACCTGCGGGAAAGGGCCTGGGAAAGACCCTCCGGGAGACAGGATGGCGGGCCCTCAGTGCAGCACGTACTCGACGAAGTCCATGCCGAAGGCCTCGGCGACATGCTGATTCGTCAGCACCCCCCTGACCATGTTGAGGCCCTTGGACAGGGCGCGGTTGTCCCTCATGGCATGTTCCCAGCCCTTTTCGGCAAGCTCCAGCACGTAGGGGAACGTCGCGTTGGTGAGCGCATAGGTGGAGGTTCGCGGAACGGCGCCGGGCATGTTTGCAACGCAGTAGTGGACGATGCCTTCCTCGATGAAGGTCGGTGCGTCATGGGTCGTGGCCCTGCTCGTCTCAGCGCATCCGCCCTGGTCGATGGCGATGTCGACGAGCACAGAGCCCGGCTCCATCATGCGCAGCAGCTCCCGGTCGATGAGGTGGGGGGTCTGCCCCCCCGGAATAAGGACCGATCCGATGATGAGGTCGGCATCGATGACGCTCTGCCGGACATTCTCAGGACTTGCCAGGAGAACCTCGGCCCGGGGGTGGAAGATGTTCTCGAGGTCCGCGAGCCGCCTCTTGTTGATGTCGAGGATAGTGACACGGGCACCGAGACCCACGGCAAGCTGGGCCGCATTCATCCCGGAGACCCCGGCACCGATGATGACGACCTTGCCCGGGCGCACGCCCGGTACACCTGCCAGGAGGGAACCCTTGCCGCCGTGGATGGTTTCCAGGCAGGTGCAGCCCACATGGATGGCGAGCCTGCCCGCCACGGCGCTCATGGGCGCGAGCAGCGGCAGCGAGCCGTCTTCGAGCTGGATCGTCTCGTAGGCTATGCCGACGATCCCCCGGGCCAGGAGTTCCCTGGTCAGGGCCATGTCGGCCGCCAGATGGAGATAGGTGAAGACGATGAGGCCATCCCGCAGATGTCCGTATTCCGACTCCACGGGTTCCTTGACCTTCACGATCATCTCGGCTTCAGACCACACCCCGGCCGCGCCGTCTACCATGATCGCCCCTGCCTGCTCGAAGGCCCCATCGGTGATGCCCGAGCCGAGGCCTGCCCCCTTTTCCACCAGCACTTCGTGGCCGTGCTGAACCAGGGACTTCACCCCTGCAGGGGTCATGGAAACCCGGCCCTCCCGGGTCTTCACCTCTCGGGGAATACCTATCTTCATGACACGCTCCTTTTTATGTGAAGTGATTAGCATTGAACCAGGCCCGCACTCGATGTCAAGGCTTATGTCAGGGATAGCGTGTGTGTCCGGAGCAAAGGAGCGAAAAGGCCCCGGGTGATCCGGGGCCTCTGCGAAGGGCTCACGGGTCGATCAGATCGAGAAAGGGTGTGTCATGCTCCCGTGCTCGATGTCTTGAACTTCTGGACATCGTCCGCGAGTACGGTGGCCATGGTCCTGAGATTCTCCAGGGTTCCTGCGAGTTCCTCCACTGTGGACGCGTTGTGCTGGGTGGAACCATCGATCTGGGAGATGGCCCTGCTCAGCTCCCCGATGTTCTGGGTCTGCTCGACGCTGGATGCGCTGATCACCTCCATCATCCTGAAGAAGATCTCCATCTGGGACATGAGCTCCTCCAGGGATGCCGAGGTCTTCTTCATCATCTCGTCGCCGTTCTTGATGCCGCCGACCGTACCATCGATCAGCGTCTTGATCTCGCTCGCCGCCGCTGCGGACCGCTGGGCCAGGGACCTCACCTCTCCGGCCACCACCGCGAATCCCTTGCCGTGTTCGCCGGCCCGGGCCGCTTCCACGGATGCGTTGAGCGCGAGCAGGTTCGTGTGGAAGGCCACCTCATTGACCGTCACCACGATATCCCCGATCCTCCTGGAGTTCACCGATATCCCCTCGATGGCCCTGAGGAGGTCGGAAAAGACCTGCTTGCTCTGGGCAATGAGCTGCGTGATGGTGTTCGAGCTCTCTTGCCCCCCCCTGATGAGGTCGCCATTGTGCCTGACCGTGCCGTTCATCTCCTCGATGGATGCCGAGATCTGTTCCACCGATGCCGCCTGTTCCTGGGTCGACTGCGAGAGCCCTATGGACCCGGCGCTCACGTCCTCGATGGCCAGGTGCAGCTGCATGGACGTCTCCCGGACATGCCCGATGATCCGCTCGATGTCGTCCATGAATCGATTGAACCAGTACGCCAGCTCTCCGACCTCGTTCAGACCAGTCACGTAAAGGCGCTTCGTCAGGTCACCCTGTCCCTTGGCCATGTCCTGGAACATCAAGGACATCCTGCCCACGGACATGGACAGGCTCTTCATGAGCAAAAGACCGTTGATGAAGGTCAGGAGGGTGGTCTGAAGGAGCAGGATGACGAAGCCGAATTTCATGGATACCAGGTTGAGCCCGGATACGACGGAGAGGTAAATGGTGCCGAGTATGAGCCCGATGGGCGGAATGGCGATGAGCAGAACGGTGGCCAGGAGCTTCTGGTTGAGGCTCAAGCGGAACAGCCTCTCTTTGCCGTCCAGAACCCCCTGCAGGCCGCACTTCTGGTAGAAGGGCACCAGGCTGTTCTCTGCGGCGAGGTAGAAGAACGGCATGGAGAGCAGGCCCGTCATGACGAGCGCATTGAGGCCGGCATAGGTCTCCGAGAGGGTGACATACCCTTTCAGGTACACGGGCATCACTGCGATGAGATTCCCGAACAGGGCGAACCGCAGGAAGATCGTGATGGATTCCATCAGCGGGAGCAGGGAGACCGACCGCAGTGCGCGCTTGAGCTCGTGGGGCTCCCACGACTCCTTATCCATGAGGTCCCGGGCAGGCCTTACCAGCAGGTACTTGACGAGAAATCCCAGCGCCAGCCCCAGGTTCGCGGCATTCATGCCTCCCAGTGCCGTGGTGAGGAAGTGGTTCTTCACGCCCTCGGAAACATTGAGGAAGAAGAAGAGCAGCATGGGGACGACCACGAGCGCCGTGATCGTCTCCTGGAAGATGAACGGCCTGAGAAACAACGCCTTGGTGCTTTCTTTCATTGAATCCCCCTGTACATGGTGCGTTGGATCGTCCACGAGCGCACGCCAGTATAATAACCTGAATGTGTATCGGAATTTCGGATCACTATCTTTACTATGCATGCATTCTTATTCGGGGCCTGCCTGCCGTGGAGTCGCTCATTCCAGCATGATGCTGTATCTGCCGAGCTCTTTCCTCAGTGCCCGGGCATCCCCGACCAGCATGTCGAGCCTTTGCCAGAACTCCCTGCCGTGTCCCCTTACTCTGGTATGGAGGAGTTCATGGAGGATCACGTAATCCATCAGCTCGGACGGGAGCCTTGCAAGGTTGATGTTCAGACTGATCGACCCGTGCATGCCGCAGCTGCCCCAGCGGGTCCTCTGCCTGCGCACCGAAACCCGCCGGTAGGGCATGGCATAACGTTCAGAGAGCTCCTTCAGGCGTTTTATGATCTTCTGCCGGGCTGCCGCGGGGTCATCCAGCGATGGCAGTCCCGTCATCGTTTCCACCCACGTCCTGTGAAGTGATCCCATGCGTTCAAGGTGGCTGCGGATCCAGTCCCGCCTGGCCAGGGCGAATTCCCTTCCCAGGGAAAGCGGCATGGCTGAAGGCACGGCGACCCTCACCCGCGATGGCTGCACTGTGATGCTCATCCTGCGGGCCTTTGTGCTGTGCTCAACGATCACTTCCGTGATACCATCCAGGAAGACTGTCACGGGAGACCTTGTACCAGCACACACCCGAGCGTTCCAGTGGAATGTGCATGATTCTTTGGTATATACTCACCTGACCCATGCGTATCCTGAACTTCGCCTGCATACATTGGAGAGCGAACCTCTCCACGCACCGCCATGGCGTCTTCCTGATGCTGTTCCTCCTCGCCGCGGTAACGCCGTTGCCGTCTGCAGACGCACAAGAGCTGGCGTCGTTCAGGGGTACCGCTGTCGATGTCTACCACACCCGGACCCTGGCCGATGCGGCACGGGAGACAGCAGCGGTCTATCCGGCAGTGAAGGCCGAGCTCGAGGCGACGCTGGGCCTCCGGGCGGATTTCAGACCCGCCGTGATCCTCCTGGCAGACCGTGCGGCCTTCGAGCAGGTGACCGGCAGCCGGCTCATCGTGGCCTATGCCGTCCCTTCGAAGATGCTCATGGTGATCGACTTTCCCCGGGCCAGCAAGGAGCCCTTCAGCGCCCGGGGCATCCTGAAGCACGAGCTCTGCCACCTGATTCTCCACCGGCATGTCCCCTCCATACCCCGCTGGCTCGACGAGGGCATCTGCCAGTGGGCCAGCGACGGCCTCGCCGAGATCCTCTCGGGGAGCAGCGGGGCTTCCCTTTCCTGGTTGAGCGTGAGCGGCTCCGTGATGCCCCTGAAGTCCCTGGACATCTCCTTCCCCCAGGATGGCCGCGGCATGGCACTGGCCTATGAACAGAGCAGGAGCGTGGTCGACTTCATAACCTCGCGGTACGGGAGGAACAGCGTGCAGAACATTCTGACGTCACTGGGCCAGGGGCTGTCCGTTGATGAGGCCTTCCAGGTTTCCCTCCGGACATCCCTCCCGGCGCTCGAGCGGGACTGGCAGAGCAGCCTCGGGACCTGGCCCAGGCTGGTGGCTTATCTCATGGCCCATATCTACACCGTCCTCTTCGCCTTCGCCGCCCTGTCCACCGTGGCCGGCTACGTGCGATACCGCATCAGGAAGAGGCGCCTGCGGGAAGAGGACGAGGAGGGGATGTTTCCGGACCGGCCGTGACGGATCCGCCGCTCAGCTGAATCGCCGCCTTCTCCGGGGAAAAGGGACGGTCTGCCCGTCGAGGGCCACGATGACATCCTTGTGGAAGGCCGAGGCCTCCCTGATGAACTCTTCTGTTGACCCGTAGCGCTGCGAATAGTGCGTAAGCACGAGTCTCTTCACCCCCGCATCCCTGGCGATGCGTGCCGCCTGAGCGGCTGTGAGGTGCGCATATTCCCGGGCGGTCTGCTCCATCTCGGACAGGAAGGTGGCCTCCATCACGCACAGGTCCGTATCCCGCGCGAGCTCGACGGCTGCATCACACACGCCGGTATCCATGACGAAGGCAAAGCGCTGGCCCCTTCGAAGAACGCCGAAGCTCTCGATGCGGAGCGTCTCGCCCCCCCGGGTGATCTTTCCCCTTGATTTGAGGACCCCCACATCGGTGGCCCTTATGCCGGCCTCCTGCAGTCTCTCCGGGTCGAGGGTGTAGGTGTCCTGCTCCACGATTCGATAACCGAAGGTGTCCACGGTGTGCTCGAGCTTCCTGGCCGTGATGACCATCCGGCCGTCCGTAAAGACGGTCCCGTCCTCGAACACCGGGCACTGCCTGAGGCGGGCCGCATGGTAGTACTGGCAGGAGTCCCGCAGGCGCTCGTAGTAGACCTGACCGGAGGCGGGATAGTACACCTCGATCTCGTGCGGCACCCGGTCGAGCGATATCCTCTGGATGATGCCCGCCAGGCCCAGGCAGTGGTCACCGTGAAAGTGGGTGATGAAGACCTTCGTGATCTCGCTCACGGATACCCCTGCCATGATCATCTGGCGCTGGGTCCCCTCGCCCGGGTCGAAGAGAAACCCCTCCCGGTCGAACCTGAGCATGTACCCGTTCTGGTTCCTGGTCCGGCCGGGAACCTGGCTTGCGGTCCCCAGCACGATGAGTTTGCGCTCCGACATGGGAGGTTTCACCTTCCCACATATTCCACGAAAGAACAATCCTTTCCAGGCGCCCCGCGTCGCTTGACATCGGATGCAGTCATTGTAGAATCTGCTTGCAGTATCATGAGCCTGGATTCATGATAGACATCTGCGGGCTCGAGTCGATGACGAATCGCCCGCGCGAGGGGACAGACAGGATGAACAACCCCATCCGGATCCATGCCATCAGAGGACTCAGGGAAGGGGACACGTTCAGCTACCGGCGTGTCTTCAGCAGGGAGGAAACGGAGACCTTCGGCGACCTGACGCGGGACTACAACCCTGTCCACTACGATCACCGCTGGGTACGGGGGAAGGGGTACAAGGACCTCATCTGCCACGGGCTGCTCGTCGGGTCCATGATCTGCGAGTTCGGCGGCCAGGTGGGGTGGCTCGCCACGGGCATGAACTTCAAATTCACCAGAGCAGTGTACCCGGGGGACACCATCACGTGCTCCATCCGCGTATTGAAGATCGAGGATTCGGGCCGTGCCGAGGCCGAGGCTTCCCTGACGAACCAGGATGGGAATCAGGTCTGCTCTGCCCTGGTTACGGGGATACTGCCGCTGGACGGTGAGCGGGAAATCCTCAGAACGATGGTGAGCGAGGGCGACCCGTCGAACAAGATCTCGGATGAAGAGTACCTCTGATCAAGAAGCGGCGCAGGGTCCCCCGGCGTGCTGGTACCTCTACGTCATCCGCACCGTCGACGGTTCCCTGTACACGGGCATTTCCACCGATGTCGCCAGGCGTTTCAGGGAGCATCTGGTCCAGGGCCGGAAAACCGCTCGTTACCTCCGCGCGCGCAAGCCTCTGCACGTTGCGTTCTCGCAGGCCATCGGAGACAGGCCCCTGGCGCTGAGGGTGGAGAACCGGTTCAAGAGGCTTCCGAAAGGAAGAAAGGAACAGGTCGTGGCTTCAGGCCGGCTCTGCTATGACCACGATACAGGGATCATCGTGTTCCCACAAGGGCGCAACGACGCCATTGCACCTGCACCGCATTTCAGGCATACTGCACCGAGACGAACCTTTGAGAAAAATCTACCGAGATGAAGTTCCTACCATCAATTCTCACAACCGTGGCCAAGGGCAGAGTCATGAAGGCCAACATACGCCTGCTTCTGAAGTACCTGACCGCCCTCGTTCTCATGATAGTCACGTACAGCACGGTCTTTCACTACATCATGGCCGCCGAGGGGCAGAAGCACTCCTGGATCACCGGTTTCTACTGGACCCTGGTGGTCATGTCCACCCTGGGCTTCGGAGACATCACCTTCACGAGTGACCTCGGACGGGCTTTCTCCATCCTCGTGCTCCTGTCCGGGGTCGTCTTTCTCCTCATCCTCCTCCCGTTCATCTTCATCAAATTCTTCTTCGCGCCCTGGATGGAGGCGGAGTCGAGGAACCGTGCCCCCCGTGAGCTGCCGCCGGAGACCCGAGAGCACGTCATCATAACGAACTATGATGCGGTGACCGCATCGCTCATCGACAAGCTCCGCGGCTACAGGCGGGAATACGTGGTCATCGTCGAGGACCTTGTTCGGGCGCTGGAGCTCTATGACATCGGAGTACGGGTGGCCATCGGCAGCATGGACGATCCCGAGACCTACCGCCGGATGCATGCCGACCAGGCGGCACTCGTGGTCGCCTCCAGCACGGACCAGGTGAACACCAACATCGCCTTTACGGTCCGTGAGGTCAGCGACAGCGTGCCCATCATCACCACCGCGGATTCCCCCCACTCGCTTGACATACTCATGATGGCGGGAAGCTCCCGGGTGCTGCAGATCTATGACCTCCTGGGGAGCTCCCTGGCAGGCTGGACCATAGCCGGCGACTGCAAGGCCAACATGATCGGGCATTATCAGGAGCTCGTCATCGTCCAGTCCCCCGCCTTGGGCACCCCCCTGGTGGGAAAGACCCTGGCCGAGAGCAGGCTGCGCGAAACCTTCGGGCTCACGGTGGTCGGGATCTGGGACCGGGGCCGGTTCACCATCCCGGCACCCGACACCCTCATCGCCAGGACGAGCGTCCTCGTCCTGGCGGGTTCACAGAAGTCCGTGGCCGACTATGACGAGGTGTACTCCTTCTACCACATCTACAAGATCGCCGGAGACCCGGTCATCATCATCGGCGGGGGGCGCATCGGCAGGGCCATTGCCGAGCGTTTCGACGAGCGGGATATCCCCTATATGATCGTGGAGAAGACCCGCAAGAAGGGCCTGGGTGACGAACACTACGTGATCGGCGATGCGGCGGACATCGAGACCCTCCAGAAGGCCTGGGTGGAAAAGGCGCCGGCAGCGCTCATCACCACCCGTGACGACGACATGAACATCTACCTCACCAAGTACCTGAGGAGCCTCAGGCAGGACCTGCAGATCCTGTCCCGGGCGAACCAGGACCGGAACGTGTCAACGCTGCACCGTGCAGGGGCTGATTTCGTGATGTCCTACGCATCGCTGGGAGCCAATGCCATCTTCAACTTCCTCAGGAAGGAGGACACCCTGCTGCTGGCCGAGGGGCTGAACATCTTCCACCTGAAGACACCGCGTTCACTGTCGGGAAAAACCCTCGCCGAATCCGGCATCAGACAGAGGTCGGGCTGCACCGTGATTGCCGTGCAGCGCAACGGCACCACCATTACCGACCCCGAGCCCGACAGGCCCCTGGACAGAACCGACGAGCTGATCCTCATCGGCACTTACGACGCGGAGCGGTCCTTCCTGCGCGAATTCGTAGCTTGATCCCGGTTGCCAGGGATCATGCCCCCGTCTCGGGCCTCACCATGCGCCCCCGGTCTCTCCTGTCGCGGGATCACTCATCGCCCTTCACGCCGTGCCGCATGCCCTTCTTGAGCGCCGCCCTGCGCTTCGATGCGAGCCGGGCGGCACGGGACGCCGCGGTGGGACGCGTCCTGACCCTTTTCCTCGGTTTCCGGAGCGCCTCCATGATGAGCTCCCGCAGGCGGGAAAGGGCATCCTCGCGATTGCGTTCCTGGGACCTGAAGCGCTGGGCCCTGATGACGATCACACCGTCGTCGGTCATGCGTGATCCCGCAAGCCTGGACAGGCGTTCCTTCACCTCCTGAGGCAGTGACGGGGAGCCCGTCACGTCGAACCTGAGCTGCACCGCTGTGGCGACCTTGTTGACGTTCTGGCCCCCGGGTCCGCCCGAACGGACGAAGTCCCACTGGAGCTCGCTGTCCTTCAGAGCGATGGTTTCCGTCACGGGTATCATGGGTGAACAAAGGCGGGCCGGGACGAAAGCCCGCAACTTTTCTGCCGGTCTCTCCTACATCATCGACCTGACGAACTCCAGGGCGGCGCGGACATCCTCCTTGAAAAAGCAGTTCAGGGTGTCCTGCCAGTTCTCCGCCCTGATGCGTTCCCTGATCCTGTCGGCCACGGGCTTCTTCAGCCCTTCCTTGAGCTTGATGAAGGCCCGGCCGGGGTTGTCGATCCATGCCGCGATGACCTCCTTGGCACGGGGCATGAGCTGGTCCTCCTCCACGATCTCGTCCACGATGGCCAGATCCTTGGCTTCGTTGACATTGAGCATCCTGCCGAAGTACATGAGGTCGGTGAACTTCTTGTCGCTGTCGTAGCCGAACCGCATGACACCCGACTGGGCCAGGGAAAGGGGCAGTCCGATCTTGATCTCGGACATACCGATGGTGATCTTGGGGTGGTTCTTCACGATCCGGTAGTCCGCAGCCATGGCAAAGATGAGCCCCCCCGCGACGGCGGCTCCGTTCAAGGCGGAGATCACCGGCTTCCTGCACGTGAACAGCTCCAGGAGAATCTCCTCTTCCTCGTGAAAGAACGTCACGATCTCGTCGACATTCTTGAACCCCAGAAACATGGGGAGGTCGAACCCGCTGCAGAAGACCCTCCCTGCACCCGTGAGGATGATGCCCCTGATGCCGTCGTCCTCGTTGGCCTTCTTCACGATGTCCCTGAGCCTGCGAAGCGTCTCAAGGGTGATGGAGTTCGTCTTTCCGTGTTCAAACGTCGCAATGATGATCCCGTCCTCGATCCTCTCGTTCAGCATGATTCCCTCCTGTTCTCGTGTGAATCGGCGAAGAGCCCGGGTCCAGGTTCCGGATACCGGCGGCACGGATCCATATACCTCATTTGGCCTCAGATGTCATGGTGCAATCGGTCACGCCTGCCTGCCGGGTACAGGATCTTCCGGAGCCTGCCCCGCGTGTAGAGCACGGTCAGGGCGGCGGCGAACCAGTTGATGATGAATATCCCCCACCAGATCCCCTTGAGTTCGAGATGGAAGAACCGGGAGAGGAGCGGGAAGACCACCAGGGGCAGGACGATCTGCCTCAGCATGCCGATGGCAAGGCCGTACCCGGGCTCCTTCATCCCCTGGAGCGCGGCCACGTTCACGTACAGGATCACGTAGGAATACAGCAGGAACGCGGCAATACGCAGGTAATACGTCCCTATCCCGACCACCGCGGCGTCATCGGTGAACAGGCCCATGAGGTGGCCTGCGCCGAGGAAGAGCACGATGGTCCCCGCGGCCATGACGAGGCCGCCGTACCGCAATGCAGCGCCGACAGTATCGAAGATCCTTTCGAACAGCCGGGCGCCGTTGTGCTGTGCCACGATGGTGAGCGTGGCGATGTTCAGACCGAGGACAGGCAGCAGGAGGATCTGCTCGATCCTGGTCGCCACGCCGTAGGCCGCCACTGCCTCCTTGCCGTAGCTGCTGATGAAATACGTGATCACGAAGATGCCGAGGCCCACGGTGATGAAGTTCATGCTCGTCGGAAGGCCCTGAGCGAAGATCTCCCTGAAGGCATGTGCCTTCGGGACAGCCTCCCTGATGCAGTCCCTGCACATGAGGTCGGTGCGGTAGACGCGGTACCCGAGGTACAGGCAGCCGATGACCTGACAGACCACCGTGGCAAGCGCGATGCCCCTGATGCCCAAGGCGGGGAAACCGAACCACCCGTAGATGAACCAGGGGTCCAGGAGGATGTTGAGAAAAAAGGTCGCTACGAGAACGTTGCGGAAGGACCGGGTGTCGCCGAGCGCATTGAGCACGGCATTGAGCATGTATGCCATGATGAAGAAGAAGGCGCCGTGGAAGATCGTTTCCATGTAGAGCAGGGCCGTCTCCATGTAGTTCCCCGATGCACCGAGGACCGAGAAGACCGGCTGCGAGGCGACCAGGCCGACGGCGGTGAGGATTATCGACAGGAGCCCCCCGAAGACGAAGCCCTGGACGGCGAACATCCTCGCCCTGTCGATCTCGCCGGCACCCAGGGCAGTGGCCATGAGCGCGGTCGTTCCGGTGGCGACACCGCTGCCGAGCGCGATGATGATGAAGAAGACCGGGAAGGAGAGTGACAGGGCGGCCAGCGCCTGGGTGGATATGACACCGGCGAAGTACGTGTCCACCACGTTGAACATGGTGTTGAAGAAGAACCCGACGCTCGCGGGCACGGCTATGGCGCCGATGACCCGGGGCACCGGGTCAGTGGTGATATTGACCGCCGTGTTCATGTCACCCCGTCAACTCCGGGCCGATATCCGATCAACGAGCATCCCGATCTGACGGCCCTTCTTCAGCCCGGCGACCCACTCGGGGGGAATGGCATCCATGCCGCCACGGGCGCCCAGCACCATGCCGGCCATCATGCCCCTGCCCGCGGAATCGCCGCCCGCCATGACGCACTGGACAAGGGCCTCCCTCAGGTCATCCTCGTACCTGCTGACAAGATGGATCACCCCGGGAAAGGCATCCGGGATGTGGCAGCTCTGCCCGTAGGCCTTGATCGTGGCCACCGAATCTCCTTGGGCCGCGGACATGCCCTTGCCGGTCCATTCCTCGAGCATGGATCCGCCGAAACGCTCCCGTGCTGTCTGTGCGGCAGCCATGGAAGGCCGTTCGCCCTGGAGAACACGGCATGTCACCCGGGCAAAGAACTCGGCCGCATCGACGACCAGGGGGTCATCGTGGGTCATTGCCGTCTGTGTCCTGGCGGCCTCGACGAGCGTCTCCTCGTCGCCGTGGTACATGCACACGAGCGGGGCTATGCGTGATGCGGCCGAAAGATCGGAAGACAAAGACCCGGCACGAAGGGGATTCAGGCCGGAAGCGAGGTTGGCAAGGGTGGCCCTGGTGGCCTGGTCGTAGTATCCCGGATAGTCCCTGAAAAGACTCTGCCATCGCCGGGAAAAGTCCTCGGGGTCGAACCTGCCCACGGCGGCGACGGATTCCAGGAGCACGAAGGTCTGGTCTCCGTAGTGGGTGAACTCGCCACTGTCCTTGGTGCCGTGGTAGGAGTCGGGTCCGGGCTTGAGATATCGCTCCACTCTGCCGTACTGCTCCGCGATCTTCCTGGTGGAATAGATCCAGTGGACCCCGAGCGCCAGCGCGTCGCCGGCGAAGGATGCCAGGACCATGGCCTTGATCGTGTCGTTCATACGCACCTCCCGGATATGGGTTGGGACAATGAATAGGGCGTTACAGGGTCAGGGCCCTGTGCATGCCGCTCCAGGCGAACCAGCACGCGAGGGCGAGGAGGAAGGCCGCACAGGACCCGATGATCACCCGGTAGGACCTGTCGCTCAGGAACTTCCTGCCCTTGCCGATGGCCAGCGAGATGGCGGAATACCAGACAAGGTCGCCGAGGATGTGCCCGACAAAGAAGACCGCCACGCCCGCCGGACCGAGCCGTGCGCTGTACAGGATGTACCCGAGCCCTATGGTGGCCCACCACAGGGTCCAGTAGGGGGTGGACAGGCTGAGAACGGCACCGGTCACCATGAGGTTCGCCCCGGTCTGTTCCCGGACATCCGCATGTATGCTCAGGGAGGGGATCGACCGGAACATGGACCAGGCCATCCGGGCGAGCATGAGGGACCCGACCAGCGCGATGGTCGCGAAGACCCATCCCTTCTGGAGAAACGGCGCCAGGCCCAGCATGATCAGGATCACCAGCACGAGCTCCAGCACGGCATGGCCTGCCACGATGAGGGGGCCGGCCACGGGTCCCCTTCGGGCACTCTCGCTTATGGTGGCGGTCATCACGGGCCCGGGCATGGCGGCTCCGGAGAAGGCGATGACGAACGAGGTGCCGAATATGGCGAGAAGCGCCGACATCAGGCCTCCTCGAACCGGTGCAGCCTGCGGTTCTTCTTGACCCGGTCCGGATCGAGGACGCGGCCGTTCATCACGATGTACACCCCGGGGGACAGGAGCTGCACGGCTGTTGCGGCGGCACCGATATTGAACTCGGCGTCCGAGCTCTTGAACCGGGCGGGCTGCATGGCACCGGTGAGCACGATGACCTTGCCCGGTATCCCCTTGAGCGTCCTGGCGGTCTCGACCATGGTGTCCGTCCCGTGCGTGATGACGATGAGGGAGCCCTTCTCCCCGCTGACGCGGTCATATATCTTCTGCCGGTCCTTGTCGGTCATGTAGAGGCTGTCCTTGCGCAGGATGGATTCGCACTCATAGGCAAAACCCACGTTCGCCTCCTGGAGGATCCCGGCCACGCCGGGCTCGCCCACCTTGTATGTGCTCATACGGTCGAAATAGACCTTGTCGATGGTGCCCCCCACGGCGAAGAACTTGATGGTCACGTCTTTACCCATGTGCTGTTCACCTTTCGCGGCGGGATCCCTTGACCCCCCATATGCACCCGGCATTTGCCTGGCACACCATGCCCGTGGACGAATATGCTACCCTCGCACGACCCTGTTATGGAACAGTCAATCTCGGGCCTGCCCGGCGAACCACCTCAGTATGGCGTCGTTCTCCTCGCGCGGGTATGCATGGGAGAGGTCGGGGATGATCCTGAGCCTCACGTCGGCCCCTGCCTTCGAGAGGTCCTCGCATGCCCGGGCGGCACGGCCCACCGGGAACATCCAGTCCTGCGCCCCGTGCACCCAGAGGATGCGCCTGCCCCTCGCGTGGGCCAGGTCGACCGGCGGCAGCACACACGAGACCGGGGCTATGGCGGCTGTAGGGCTGTCAGGCCCCAGGCCGCAGCCCAGGGCAAAGGTCCCGCCGTCGGACATGCCGGTGAGCAGGATGCGGTCGGGATCCACGGCATACCGGGAGCTCACCTCCTCCAGGTGGTCTCGAAGGATACGGGCATCCGCTCCGATGTCCGCAAGCGACCATGTCTGACCCCTGGAGGTGGGGGCCATGAGCAGGAAGACCCTGCTGCGGGCCTCCCGCAGCCAGGTCCAGAGGAAGTCCCGGCCGTGGCCGTACCCGCCGTGCAGTGCCACCACGAGGGGCCATGAACGACCGGACGGAGCGGCCTCCGGTACAAAGAGGGAATACCCACCCCTTTCGTAGGGGTCCTGGCCGGGGACCTGGCGGACTTCCCCGGCGTCATGTCCTTTGCCCTGCGTTTCGGCACCGGGTTCAAGAAAGAAGAGGTCGATCTCCGGGAGCTCATGGCGCAGGGGGAACAGGAGTTCCTGGGCCCGGCAGCACGTGCGCAGCGATCTGAGCACTGACATGAAGGCCTGGGCCATGTCCTCGCCCCCACCGAAGCGCTCCACCGCCTCGAGGACGAGCCGGGCAGCCTCCAAGAGCCTCCCTTGCGCACCATCGTCATCGCGCAGGCCGCTCTTCATGAGCCTGTCCCTGGACGCCTCGACCGCTTCCGCATGCGACAGGAGCCGTTCCCTGAGTACGGGCAGGGACAGGGGACTCAGTGCGCGCGAGGCGGCCTCGAAGGCCCCGAGGGCATCCGTGACGGCCCGGACCAGTCCCGCAAGGAGGTCATTCATGGCGCCGGGATCGCCTCGGAACCGCTGCAGGGTTCAGGTCTGCCGTCGTGCCGCTTCACGAGGATCTCACCCTTGAGCACCACGGGGTAGTAGAGCTCCATGTCGTTCATGAGCTGCTCAGCGCTGGTCGTGTTGACCGCATAGGTAAACGCCAGGTCGGTCCCCTCGAACACCTTGTGGGCCTTGCCGGCATAGATGAGCAGCCCGCTCGATGCACCCTCGGGCGGCCTGTAGAAGCATGCAGGCTGTGACCAGGACCGGGAGACGGCAGGGGAGACCCGCACGGCCAGGCACGGCTCGAGGAGAGAGAGGGTCTGCACCTGGAGGAAAACCTTGAGATCCGACTCGTAGTGCACGGTGAACTCCACCTGACCGCCCTGAAACACCGGGACGGGCTTCTCGTTGAGGGCCAGGTTCCTGACCCACTGCCGGTCGGGACCCATCCACCACTGGGGCGCGGCGAGGGACCCGGCTGCGGCCTCAGCCAGGGGCCACCTCACGGCATGGACAGCTTCTCCTTTCGTGTCGCTCCCGAAGGCGTAGAGAAAACCATCCAGGGCAAGCGCGCTTGCCGAGCCGACGAGAACCCCGCGGGTCGCGGGTTTTTCCAGAGGGATCATTCCCCACAGGGTGGGCGTGCTGTCCGGGTTGGGCACGAGCACCGCCTTCCAGCCCGTCGCTTCGAAGCCGAGGGCATTGTCCGACCAGCCGGTCCTCACGAGGAAGACGAGGAGGGCATCCCCGAGACGGATGCCGGACCCGGGCCAGAACCAGTCTTCCCCCTCTTCCCGGAACATTGCCCGGGGACGGTTCCCCAGTACCTTCCAGGAAAACGACATCCGGGCGGTCTCCGGTCGATACCCCGTCTGGATGGCCACGCTGTTCCTCACGATGGTGGCGTTGTGCCTCGAACCCGAGCCCGAGGGATCGATGAAGCTGTCGCCGAAGAGCCAGAGGACGCGCCCGTCACCCAGCTCCACGGAGGACGCCCCGTCTCCCCCCAGCCAGCAGGGATCTCCCCTGAAGAGCTCCCGGGCCTCTTTCCAGGGCTGTATCGAGATCTTGAGGCCGGTCTCCGGAGGGTTCTCTCCGGCATGAAGAAACCCTGCCCCGCAGAGGGCAACGAGGCAGAGAATGAAAGCGGCTGAGAATAAACGGTGCGTTCGATCCATCGGAACAGGCGCCTCCGGTGATCGTGGCCCGGTGCCCGTGGCATCGCAGGAGGGTGCGGGCCTCAGGAAAGAACCCGGAGATTCAGCTTCCCTGGGTGGCCCTGTCCACATAATCGGCAATGGCGCCCATGATCTCGCCGATGTCGTCCCCGGTGAGCCTCAGGACCTTGGCGGCTTCAGGGTGCATGGAGTACAGCAGCCCGTCGAGGCCAGCACCTATGCCGCTCATCAGGGCTATGGCATCGGCCATGTGGACGATGAAGGAGAGCTGGTCTCCTCCCGACGGTGCGGGATCGTGGTGATACCTTATGGCCGTGGCGATATGGGACGGTATGTGCCACTGCTCGCAGGCATCGGATGCGAGCTGCGCATGGTCGAAGCCGAGGATGTGCTGCTCGGCGCTCAGGAAAGTCCTGGCTCCCTCGTTCACGAAGGCCTTGAAGGTGTCCTTGCGCTCGAGGATGTACGGGTCGAGAATGATCTTGCCGGCATCGTGGATCAGGCCCGCTGAGAACGCATCCTGCTCCAGGGATGGATTGATCCTCCGGGCGATGATCTGCGATGCCGATGCCACGGCCATCGAATGCTTCCAGAGGTCGCCTGCATCCAGGTCATACCCGGGAAGCGTCCGGCCCAGGATCTCGGATGAGCAGGCCAGGGTGAGGACCTCCATGAGGGTCTTCATGCCGAGCACCACGGACGCGTGCTGAACCGACGACACCTTCCCGGAAAGGCCATAGAACGGTGAATTGGCTATCTTGAGGATACGGGTGACGATGGCCTGGTCGGTCTCGACGACTTCAGCGAGGTCCTTGAAGCTCGAGGCCGGATTGGCGATGACCTCCCGGGCCTTTTGGGCCACCTGGGGCATGGGGGGAAGGTCTTTGAGCGTCTTCAGGATGCGTTCCCTCAGTGCGCCGCCGTCAACCCGCGCCGGGGATTCGCGGGCCGATGCTTCGGACGGGGCCTGCACCACGATGCCCTCCCTGCAGCTGGGACAGGGAATGGTGATGTCCCCCCTGAACGCCTTCAGACGTTCGTCCGGGATCTCGTATTCCTTACGGCAGTGGGGACAGCGGATCTTCATGCCGTTCTTCCTCCCGCGGCGCTCGCTACGAGATCTTGATCTTTCCCTCGTCGATGTTCAGAATCATGGTGCGCAGCCTCGTGCCGCCGATGTTCTCCAGCTTCACGCTGAGCTTTCTCCCGGCAAGGATATCCTTGACCTGGTTCACCAGGGCCGAACCCACCTCGTCCTGTCCCGAACCCGCCAGCAGCGATGCCCCGCCTGCAATGGCGACCGAAACGCTCAAGGGGATGCCCCGGCGGGTGAATTCACCTAGGGCATACTCCAGGGCCGTGTCGGCGAAATAGGCCGGACTGTCTGGACGCTGCCCCCTGGACTGCCCCCTGAGGACATGGAACCCGGCGGCGAACTTGCGCTGGGGATTGTACAGGATCACGCCCACGCCCGTGGCGATCTTGTCGATCCAGAGGATCCCCTCTTCGGCGAACTCGCACTTCATGGGTTTGACTGCGGTTGTCTTCATGGTGCCTTCGGTGACTTCCCGTTCGTTCTGGACCTCGTGGCACTATGGCCTATCACATTCCCTTCCAGGTGACAAAGCATATTTCACCCTCACGAGGTCTCGTCATCCCTGACCCTGGCCGGCAGAATGAGCGGCTCCTTCCCCGACCTGCGACGGATCCAGTTGACTGCCCTGAGCACTTGAGGGCGCCGCACGAGCCGCATCTCCAGGGCCCGCTTCCGGGGAAAGCTCACCAGGGTCATCCCGACGAGTATGGTGAGCACCCCCTGACCGGGGATGAAGAGCATGATGAAGCCGGCCATGATGAGAACGAGGCCGAGAACGTTCTTCAGGACGACTGAAAAGAGGCGGAACACGGGGTGCTGCTTCCGGTATTCCCTGAGGTCCGCCCTGTCGTAGAGGAAGTAGTCCTGGGGCATCCTGACCACCATCATGGGTATGACCAGGATCGTGCCGAAAAATGTCACGAGAGAAAGCCCCCACAGCCACGCCAGGAAGAACGGGTGCTCGGTGGCCCAGCCAATGGCCGGGTGGAGAAGATCCACGATCGACGACGGCATGGCCATCCTGGACCCTATCCTCGCCCCGGGCATCTGATCGCGGCATGCCAGTCCTCGCGGGGCGGCGCACTCCGTGCGCTGCGGGTGCAGGCACAGAGATATGCCCGTCTCTGTATCGATAAGAACATCTTTCCTCTATCTATGGGAGTTTGTCCGCACCCTGTCAAGACGGCTGAGGCCTCTTCCCGACCAGTCGTGCCTCGAGATGCCGTTGCGGGGGGGGGGGAGATGGCTATTCAGCAAACAGGCCTTCACCATGGCGATGCCTTTATGAATGAAAAAGCCAAGGCCTTCCGACCTTGGCTCTCCTTGGTGGGCCATCCCCGGATCGAACGGGGAACCTACTGATTAAGAGTCAGTTGCTCTGCCTGTTGAGCTAATGGCCCAAATCCTGACATCTGGTACGCCCGGGGCGACTCGAACGCCCGACCTGCGGATTCGAAGTCCGACGCTCTATCCGACTGAGCTACGGGCGCATCCGTCATTCTCGTGTGGGGTGAGTGAAGGGGATCGAACCCTCGGCCACAGGAGCCACAATCCTGCGCTCTACCATCTGAGCTACACTCACCATATATTCTCTGGCACGCCTGAGAGGATTCGAACCTCTGACCTACGGATTAGAAGTCCGTTGCTCTATCCAACTGAGCTACAGGCGCCCACGACGCATCCTGCTTGGTCGGGGCGAGAGGATTTGAACCTCCGACCCCCTGCTCCCAAGGCAGGTGCGCTAGCCAGACTGCGCTACGCCCCGTAGACGAGCCTTATAGCAGAGGGTATAGGGCATGGCAAGCACTTTTTCCACAGCCTGTGCACCATGCAACTATAAGATATGACTGATCATAATGATTTATACGGGCTCGCCGTCGAGCAGCGACAACACCCTCCGCTCGGCCTCTTCCATCTCCCGTGCGGTCTCTTCGGGCACGTCCTCGTGGTCGTACCCGCAGAGGTGACAGATCCCGTGCACCAGGAGCTGCTTCAGCCGCACCAGGGTCTCCATGCCGGCATCATGAGCCTCTTCGGCGGCGCGCTCCACGGAGATCACGACATCGCCCAGATGGTTTCCTGCAGGCCCTTCTCCCTCCTGCTGGGGAAAGGATATCACGTTGGTGGCCCGGTCACGGCCCAGATAGTCGCGGTTGAGCGCCCTGATCTGCTCGTTGTCGATGAGGACCACGGAGAGTTCCGTTTCCTCCCTGCCCAGGATGGCGAGGATCCGCACGGTCCACTGCCCCACGAGGTCGGTGTCGACCGGGACGATCTCCTGCTCGTTGATGATGTCGATGACGTTCATCTGCCGTTCTTCTCGTAGGCCCGGATGATCTTGGCCACCACCTTGTGGCGGACCACGTCGTCCTCGCTGAAGAAGACAAAGCCGATCTCGTCGATGTCCTTGAGGATCTGGGAGGCCTCCACGAGACCGGACTTCATCCCCTGGGGCAGGTCGATCTGGGTGATGTCACCGGTGATGAGGGCCTTGGAGTTGAACCCGAGGCGGGTGAGGAACATCTTCATCTGCTCGGAGGTGGTGTTCTGGGCCTCGTCCAGGATGATGAAGGCGTCGTTCAGGGTGCGGCCGCGCATGAATGCCAGCGGCGCGATCTCGATGTTGTCGCGGGCCATGAGGCGCAGCACGTGGTCGCGGTCCAGCATGTCGTACAGGGCGTCATAGAGCGGCCTCAGGTAGGGGTTCACTTTTTCCTGCAGGTCTCCGGGCAGAAAGCCCAGCCGTTCGCCGGCCTCCACGGCCGGCCTGGTCAACACGATGCGCTCCACCTTCTTCTTGAGCAGGTAGTGGACGCCCATGGCCAGGGCCAGGTACGTCTTGCCCGTGCCCGCCGGGCCGATGCCGAAGAGTATGTCCTTGCAGCGCATGGCATCGATGTACCGCTTCTGCTGAAGGCTCTTGGGCACGATGATCTTCTTGGTGGAGGAGATGTAGATGCTGTCCTTGAACACGTCTTCAAGATCCACGTTGCGATCCTTGGCGAGCATGCGAACCGCGTACCACACATCGTCCTGGTATACGGGGAACCCTCCCTTGATGAGCTTGTAAAGGTCCCTGAGGGCATGCTCGGCAAGCTCCACGTCAAAGCTCTCGCCGGCCAGTTCGACGGTATTGCCCTTCAGAGAGCACCTCACCCCGATGGATTCCTCGAGGATCTTCAGGTGGGAACAGCTGTCGCCGGCGAGCTGCCGCAATATGTGCGTGTCTGCGAATTCGATCGTGGGCATGTCCTTGCGCGCCTGAACCTCTTTCCTCCTGCTCCTGCCTGATGACTGGATATACCAAATCAGCGCGTCTTACAAGGTCATTCGCCGCCTCCCGGCCCCTGCGGGCAATCTCATGTTGAACTCGGCATGGGGTTGTATTATGTACTCACCATGTTCAGGGCAAAGGTTCTCGGTAGCTTCAGCGCAGCCCACAGCCTCAGGGAATACCGGGGGGACTGCGAACGGCTCCACGGCCACAACTACCGCGTGGAGGTATCGGTCGAGTCCGATGTCCAGAATGCAACGGGCCTCGTCATGGACTTCCGCGACCTCAAGGGCCTGCTCAAGTCGGTCCTTGACGGTCTCGACCACCACTACCTGAACGACCTCGACGCCTTCGCCACGGTGAACCCGTCGGCGGAGAACATCGCCAGGTACATCTTCGATACCCTCCGGAGCGAGGTGAACCCGCCCGTGGTGCTCAGAGAGGTGACCGTCTGGGAGAACGACACCTGCTGTGTGACCTATTCGCGACGGGGCGGCAAGTCATGAAGGACGTGCAGAAGCAGAGGCCGGACAATCCCCTGAGGATAGAAAAGGTCGGGGTCAAGGGCATCAGCTACCCCATCGTGGTCTCGGACAGGAAGAAGGGCACCCAGCACACCGTGGCATCCATCAACCTGTACGTGGACCTGCCACGGGAGTTCAAGGGAACCCACATGAGCCGCTTCATCGAGGTGCTCAACGAGTACCGCGAGGATATCCACATCAAGAACTTCGAGCACATCCTCAACGAGATAAAGCGCACGCTGGAGGCCCAGAGCGCCCATATGGAGGTGGAGTTCCCCTACTTCATCGAGAAGACCGCACCGGTGACCGGATCGGCGGGCCTCATGGAATACCGCTGCACGCTCATGGGCATGGTGGGGGCGAGGCGGGAGTTCAAGGTGGGCGTCAAGGTCCCGATCCAGACCCTGTGCCCGTGCTCCAAGGAGATCAGCGACTTCGGCGCCCACAACCAGCGGGGCATCGTGACGGTGGTGGTGCGTTACGAGAAGTTCTTCTGGATGGAAGACCTCATCGAGATCATCGAGGGGTGCGGCTCCAGCCAGGTCTACCCGCTGCTGAAAAGGCCCGACGAGAAGTACGTCACCGAGGAGGCCTATGCAAACCCCAGGTTCGTGGAAGACGTGGTCCGGCAGGCCGCCCACCTGCTGAGCGGGCGCAGCGAGTTTTCCTGGTTCTCGGTCGAGGCCGAGAACATCGAGAGCATCCATAACCACAGCGCCTACGCCTACATAGAAAGCGAGCAGCCCCATGGCCGATGACACCCTGCCGCTGGGCAAGCTCCCCGTGCCGCTCCTGAGGCAATTCCTGAACGGACTGCCCGGGGACAACCCCGACGTCGTCGTGGGACCGGGCATCGGCGAGGATGCCGCAGTGATCAGGTTCGGCGAGACCATGCTCGTCTTCAAGACCGACCCCATCACCTTTGCCGTGGACGACATCGCCTGGTACCTCGTCACCATCAACGCCAACGACATCGCCTGCATGGGGGGCATCCCGGAATACCTCCTGGTGACCTTCCTCCTGCCCCAGGGTTCCACCACGCCGCAGAGCGCACAGGCCCTGTTCTCGTCGCTCACGAGCGCATGCGAGAGGAACGCCGTCACCCTGGTCGGCGGGCACACCGAGATCACCCGCGGCATCGACCGCCCCATCGCCATCGGCTTCATGGTGGGGACCCTCTCCCAGCACGGGGTCATCCGCTCTTCGGACGCCCGGCCAGGCGATGCAATCCTCCTGAGCAAGGGTATCCCCATCGAGGCCACCTCTCTGCTGGCCAGGGAATTCCCGGGAAAGCTGGGCCTCGATGATGCCGCCCTGCGGCGTGCACAAAACCTCATCTACGACCCCGGCATAAGCATCACCAGGGATGCCCTCATCGCCCTGAGCTGCGGGGGCGTGACCGCCATGCACGACCCCACCGAGGGGGGGCTCGCCACCGGTCTCTCCGAGCTTTCGAGCGCCTCGGGCTGCGGCATGGAGGTACACGGCGAGAGCATCCGCCTCGTCGACCTCGCCGAGAAGATCCTTCCAGCCTTCTCCATCGATCCCCTGGGCGCGCTTGCCTCGGGCTCGCTCATCGTGTGCTGCCGCTCCGAGAGCGCAGAGGCGATACTCGCGGCGTGGGACCAGGCGGGCATCCCCGGGACGCGCATCGGCACCGTGACCGCCGCACCCGGGATCATCCTCTACCGGGACGGGAAACCAGGACCCCTGCCGGTCTTCCCCGCCGACGAGATCACGAAGGCCTTCTCAGCTCCGGGATCGTGAACATGACCGTGCCTGCCGGGCACACCACGCCACCGACGGAGAACACCACGTCGATGCCGAAGACATCCATCACCATCCTGGAAAGCATCAGGGCCAGCGTCGTTACTTGCTCATGAGCTGGGTCACCAGGGACGTGTCACCGTTGCCTGCCAGGAACCGCTCGTTGTTGAGGAGCTTGTAGAGCAGGTCCCTGTTTGTGGTGAGCCCTTCGATGACTGTCTCGTCGAGCATCCTGTTCATGCGCCGCAGTGCCGCGCTGCGGCTGGTGTGGTGGGCGATGAGCTTGACGAGCAGGGGGTCGTAGAACGGTGTGACGATGCACCCGGGGAAGAGATGCGTATCGACCCGGGTCCCGGGACCGCTCGGCAGGCGGAGCTTCGTGATGGTGCCCGTGGTGGGCATGAAGTTTCTGGAAGGGTTCTCCGCATTGATCCGGCACTCGATGGCATGGCCGGCGGTGGTGACCGGTGCCGGCTCGATTTCCGCCCCCGCGGCCACCATGATCTGCTCCCTGATCATGTCGGTCCCGGTGATCATCTCCGTGACCGGGTGCTCGACCTGCAGCCTGCCGTTGATTTCCAGGAAGCAGATCGTCCCTTCCTGGTCCATGAGAAACTCAACGGTGCCGAGCCCCCTGAACCCTATGGACCGGATGATCTGGGCCGACCATTCCCACAGGCTCCTGCGGACCTCCTCGTCGATGTTGGGGATGGGGGCCTCCTCGATGATCTTCTGGTGACGCCTCTGGATCGAGCATTCACGGTCCGAGAAGACGCGTATGTGCCCGCATGCATCGGCGAGCACCTGCACCTCGAGGTGCCGGGGGGAGGCGATGTAGTGCTCGACATAGATCTCGTTGCGGCCGAAGGCGGCGCTCGCTTCGCTGCTCACGCTGGCGAAATGGGCCCTGAGCTGGTCGTCGCTGTAGGCCACCTTCATACCCCTCCCGCCCCCGCCGTAGAGCGACTTCAGGATCACGGGATAGCCGAGGTCGGTGGCGAGATGGATGGTGTGTTCGACATCGGACACCATGCCGTAGGATCCGGGGATAGTGGGAATGTCGAGGGATCGCGCCACCTCCTTGGTGCGCGACTTGTTCCCGATGGTCCTGAGCGTCGCGCTCGACGGCCCGATGAACTCGATGCCGTTCTCCTCGCAGAGGGAAGCGAACTGCGGATTCTCCGAGAGGAACCCGTAACCGGGGTGGATGGCGTTGGCCTTCCATGCACGGGCGGCGGAGATGATGGCCTCGATGTTGAGGTAGCTCCTGGAGGACTGTTCGGGCCCTATCCTGACCGCCTCGTCCGCCATGGCGAGATATTCCATGTCCTTGTCGGCTTCGGAGTAGACGACGATGGTCTCCAGCCCGAGTTCGCGGGCTGTCCGTATGATGCGGAGAACGACCTCGCCCCGGTTGGCAATCAGGATCCTCTTCATAGCGTGCTTGTATGACGCACCCGGCCGCAAGTCAAGCCGGGCGTTGAAATGCATAAAGAGGCATTCGCCCTTGAGAACCGGCCATGATGGGTATAGTATGCCAACCGATGAAGCTGAGATATGTTTCCTGGCTCATGATCATCGTCTCTCTGAGCTTCTGCCCCTGTCTCCACTGCGATGAGCTTCAGCCACCAGACGCGGACCGGGATGTCCAGGCGGCTCCACCGCTGCCGTCCACGGGGGTCCGGCCGGAGCGGATGGACCCCGAGGATGAGATCAAGGCCTATCTCGTCCGTATCCTCGGGGAAAAGGGGCTCGAGCCGGGCTATGCCAGGGTGCTCGTCGAGGACCCCCGGCTCGTCTTCGACCCCGGATTCATCCTGAAGAACCTCCGTACAGCACCTCCGAAGGCGTCACCGAAGACGCCGGGCATCATGGAGTACGACCCCGTCTACGTGACGAGGGGCAGGGATTTCATGGAAACTTACCGGGAACAGCTCCGGATCATCGAGGAGCGGTTCGGGACCTCGCCGGAGATCATCACCTCCATCCTCATCGTCGAGACGAGGCTCGGCACCTATCCCCTGAAGTACCGGGCCATGAGGGTCTTCGCCAACATGACCCTCGCCCAGGACCCCGTCTTCATCGCCTCCCTGGAGGGACACTACTCGGCCCTGTCCAGACTGCTCAAGGAAGAGGAAACGCTGAAGGCGGCCACGGCAAAGGCGAAATGGGCATCCGGAGAGCTCTACGAGCTCATCGTCCTGGCCGGGAGCCTGGGTCTCGACCCCCATGAGATCATAGGATCCGTGTCCGGGGCACTGGGACCGGCCCAGTTCATCCCCTCCACCTTCCGGAAGTACGGGGTTGACGGGAACGGGGACGGCAGGAAAGACCCCTTCGACATGGCCGACGCAATGGCGAGCATCGGCAGCTACCTCAGCACATCCGGATGGAGGGAGGGCGCGGACGAGCAGAGACTGCGCACCGCCATCTGGCGGTACAACCACAGCGACATCTACGTGAACACCATCCTGAAGCTCTACCGGGAGCTCTCGGACACCTGAGCGCTCGTCCCCCTCGGCTGTTGAAGATTGTCCGTGCACGTGCTATCTCCTATGAAAGAGGATGTATCAGTGGACATCGGCGACGTGATCGCGGCCAGAAGGGCCGTCTTCGAAGACTATCTGAGCGGATACCTCGATGAGCCCCGCATGGAATCGGGGGTCATCGAGGCCTGCGCGTACAGCCTGAGAGCGGGAGGCAAAAGGATACGGCCGGTTCTCTCCATGCTCGCAGCGGAAGCGGCGGGTGGCCACGGCCGTGACGCGTTGCCGGCAGGCCTCGCCATCGAGATGATCCACACATTCAGCCTCATCCACGACGACCTCCCGGCCCTCGACAACGACGACCTGAGGAGGGGCATGCCCACGTGCCACAAGAAATTCGGCGAGGCCACGGCGATCCTGGCCGGTGACGCGCTCATCTTCCAGGCCCTTTCCGTGATCAGCTCCGCACCCTACCCCCCGCAGGTCAAGGTGGACCTCTGCGCCGCCCTCGCCGACGTATGCGGGGCGAACGGGCTCGTCCAGGGCGAGTACGAGGACGTCATGGCCGAGGGGGCCGATATCTCCCTGGACCGGATAGAGCGCATCTACACGAGGAAGACATCCCGCCTGTTCGAGCTGTGCATGTACGCAGGAGCCCGCACGGCCGGTGAGGACCAGGACCTCCCGCGCCGTCTCGCGGCCTACGGGACGCACCTGGGACAGGCGTTCCAGGCCATCGACGACATCCTGGACGTGACGGCCGACAGCCATACCCTGGGCAAGAGCGCCGGCAAGGATGTCGCACAGAAAAAGGCCACGGTGGTGAAGGTCCTGGGTCTCGACGGTGCCAGGTCATGGGCCGAGCAGGCCACTGACCGGGCCGTGAAGGCCCTTGAAGGCCTCCCCCGGGAAAGCTCCGGGATGCTCAGGGAACTCGCCTTCTGGATGCTGAAGCGGATCATGTAGCCATGGGAATCCTCCGGACCATCTCCTGCCCCGCCGACCTCAAGGGCCTGAGCACCGTCGAGCTCGAAACCCTTGCCCGGGAGGTCAGGGATTTCATCATTACCACCGTGAGCCGCACGGGCGGTCACCTGGCGTCGAGCCTGGGCACCGTGGAGCTCACCATAGCCCTGCACCGTGTCTTCAACGCCCCCAGGGACAAGATCGTCTGGGACGTGGGGCACCAGGCATACACGCACAAGATCCTCACCGGCAGGAGGGACCTTTTCCCCACCCTGCGCCAGCACGGTGGCCTGTGCCCCTTCATCAGCCCTGCCGAGAGCCCCTATGACGCGTTCATATCCGGTCACACGGGAAACGCCCTGCCGGCGGCCAGCGGCATCTGCGAGACCATGAGCAAGGCCGAGAGTCCGAGCAGGGTCGTCGCAGTCATCGGCGACGGGTCGCTGTCCAACGGGCTCACCTTCGAGGGGCTGAACTTCGCGGGCATGAGGAAACAGAACCTCATCGTGGTGCTCAACGACAACACCATGTTCATTTCCAAGCGGGTGGGGGCGGTGGCCGACTACCTGAGCCGGACCATGACCTCCAGGCGGGCCAGGGACGTCCGCGAGGGCGTCAAGCAGGCGCTCAAGCGCATCCCGGTCTTCGGCAACGCGGTCTACAGGGCGGCCAAGCTCATCGAGGGCAACCTGAAGAGTGCGGTGACCGAGGGGCTTCTCTTCGAGGAAATGGGATTCCGCTACGTGGGCCCGATAGACGGGCACAACATGGCGCATCTGGTGGAGGCGTTCCAGAACGTCGCCGCATGGGACGAGCCCATCCTCCTCCATGTCATCACCCAGAAGGGCCGCGGCTACCATCCGGCCGTGAGGGACCCCGAACACTACCACGGCGTCGGGAAGTTCGACCTGGAGAACGGGAACAGCATCAAGGGTGCTGCCGCGACCGAGACGACCTATTCGGACGTTTTCGGCAGGGCCCTCATCGAGCTCGCCGGCCGGGACCCCCGCATCATCGCCATGAGCGCGGCCATGACGACCGGTACGGGGCTCAAGGAATTCGCCGCACGCTATCCCGAACGGTTCTACGATGTGGGGATCGCGGAAGGCCATGCCGTCACCATGGCGGCGGCCATGTCGCTGTACGGTCTGAGGCCGGTGGTGGCCATCTACTCCACGTTCCTCCAGCGGGGATTCGACTCCATCATTCTCGACGTGGCCCTGCAGAACGCCCCGGTCGTCTTCGCCGTCGACCGGGCCGGGCTCGTGGGGGCCGACGGTCCGACACACCACGGGACCTTCGACCTGGCCTACCTGAGGAGCATCCCCAACCTCACCGTCATGGTCCCCCGGGACCAGGGCATGCTCGAGAGGATGCTCGAGATGGGATTGAACCTTCACCGGCCGGTGGTCATCAGGTACCCCCGGGACAGGGTCGTCGATCACCCGCTCAAGGGAAGCCGGCTGAGGCACGGAAAGTGCGATGTCCTCAAGAAAGGCACGGGGGCTGTCGTCTTCTGCGCCGGCCCCCTATGCTATACCGCGCTGGAGGCCGTTTCAGACCTCGAGGACGTCGCGGTGGTCGACCTCGTCTTCGCCAGGCCCCTGGATGCGAAGGCGGTCAGGGACCACGTGGCCGCCTGCAACGGCAGGTTCGTGGTCGTGGAGGACGGCTGCGTCCACGGCGGCATCGGATCCGCGGTCCTCGAGGTGCTGCAGGACATGGACGTCCCGCTGAGGTTCAGGCTGCTCGGCATACCCGACCGGTTCGTCGAGCACGGCCCGGTTGCAGACCTGCGCAGGATCATCGGGCTGGATGCACAGGGCATTCGCACGGCCGTCGGGGAGGTCCTGTGAGATCGCGCCTGGACAAGGTGCTCGTCGACCGCGGCCTGGCACAGACACGGGCCAAGGCGCTGGGTCTCATCATGGCGGGCCAGGTCGTGGTGGACGGCAGGGCCGTCACCAAGGCCGGCACACCGGTGGGTGAAGGGGCGACCATCACGCTGGCACCGCACCGGGAGTTTGTCGGACGGGGGGCTCTCAAGCTGGAGGCGGCCCTCGACGCATTCCTCGTCGACGTGAAGGGTATGACGGTCGTCGATGTGGGTTCCTCCACGGGCGGTTTCACCGAGGTCCTCCTGAAACGTGGTGCCAGAAGGGTCTATGCGGTGGATGTCGGTCATGGCCAGCTCCACTGGCGCCTCAGGAACGACCCGCGGGTCGTCTGCCGCGAGGGGGTCAACGCCCGGTTCATATCCCGCGAGCATGTCCCGGAAGACTGCGACATGGCTGTCTTCGACGTCTCGTTCATCTCGCTGAAGCTCGTCATCCCCCCGGTCCTCGAGCTCCTGAGGGATCTCTCGTCCCTCGTAGCGCTCATCAAGCCGCAGTTCGAGGCGGGCAGGGGCCAGGTAGGCAGGGGCGGAATCGTGAGAGACCCCGCCGTGCAGGACCTCGTCGTCGCCGACATGACGACCTTCTTCCAGGGGCTCCGTCTGGACGTCTCGGGGGTGATCCCCTCTCCCGTCAAGGGCGCCCGGGGAAACCAGGAATACCTCATCCATGCGACCAGAAAGGTGGTGCCTGGGCAATGAAGATAACCATCGCCCGTCACGCAGGGTTCTGCTTCGGGGTCCGCAGGGCCATCGACATCACTTTCAAGGTGAGGCAGAGCAATCCGGACAAGAGGATCTACACCCTCGGGCAGATCATCCACAATCCCCAGGTCATCGATGCCCTGACCAGGCGGGGGATCGGGATCGTCCACGACATCAGCGACCCCACGCTCAGACCAGGCGACATCGCCATCGTCCGCGCCCACGGGATCTCCCCGGACAAGAAGACGGCGCTGAACGAACGCGGCGTGGAGGTGATCGACGCGGCGTGTCCCATGGTGCTCAAGCTGCACAGCGTGATCAAGAAGGCCAGCAGGAACGCGGACCTCATCGCCATCGTGGGGGACAAGGACCATCCCGAGATGGATGCCCACATGGGCGTCGCGGGGAGCAAGGGGGTCATCATCCAGAGCCTGGAGGACGCCCGCGCGGTCCCCGCGGTCAAGAGGCTTGCCGTGGTCGCCCAGACCACCTTCGACGTGGCCCTGTACAGGGACATCATAGACATCCTGAGGGAAAAGTGCGAGGTGCTCGACGTGTCGGACACCATCTGCCGCTCCACCGTGGACCGGCAGAGCGAGGTGAGGGAACTGGCGAAGGACCACGACACCTTCATCGTCATCGGCGGCAGGAACTCCGCCAACACGAAACGCCTCGCCGAGATCGCGGCCAAGGACAGCCCGAACGTCATCAGGATCGAGTCGCCGGAGCAGCTCAAGGGAATCAACCGCTCCCAGATGAAGCGGGTGGCGGTCATCGCAGGCGCGTCGACCCCCCATTGGGTCATCGAGGAGTGCATCGAGGCGCTCCGGAGCATCCACGCCTCCTCCTCCATCGAGAGCGCCGTGCTCGACACCCTGGCCGAATCCCCGCTGCTGCCGTCCCTGGGCGCCCTGGGCGTGGCCATGGCGAGCCTGGTCTTCAGCTCCCTGACCTACCGGTGGGATGTGCTGCTGGCCGTGTTCTTCCTCGCCTTCTCCTCCACGGCCCACACGAAACGTCAGCGGCAGTGGCCCACGTGGGCCATATCCACGGGCATCGCCATCTCCCTGAGCCTCGTGGCGAGCGGGCTGGTGGGCGGGCTCATGGTCATCGGCGTCTCGCTGCTGCGGCCGCTTCTGGACGTGGCGGACGTGAGTGACTACCTGAAGAGCATCTTCGGGGCGACCATCTTCATCCTCATCTCCATCGTGATCCCGCTGAGCCTCACGCAGTCCGCCGTGCACCCGAGCATCGGGCTCCTCTCGGGGTACGTGGCTACCCACTACCTCGGAGCCGAGATCCTGCTCGGGCTCAAGAACATGGAGAAGGACGCCATCATGGGCCACATGAGCCTGGCCCGGTACATCAGCGAGGACAAGGCCATCATGCTGCTCGAGTACACCATCATGGGCCTCGCCCTCATGCTCTTCCTGAGCTTCCCCCTGAAGGTCGCGCCGGCCCTGGCGTACGGGCTGTTGCCGCCGCTGTTCTTCCTGGCCAAGGGCATCGACTTCTACAACGAGCAGACCATCTTCGACAACCGCATGTACACGATCTACGTCATGGGTCTCTGGGCCATCGTGCCGGTCATGGGCCTGCTGTGGCTGGCGACCATGATGTGACCGATCGAATCATGCACCAACGGGCGGGCCGGTCTTTTGCCCATCGTGGATACCGGGACAGAGTTCGTATTGATTTTCCCCCGTCATCCACTATATTTATTCTATCTTGCTGAAGGAGAATCCGCATGGAACAGAAAAGGCTGGGTGACTACATCAACATTGCCATTCAACGTGAAGAGGAGGCCTATGCATTCTACATGGACCTCACGTCCAAGGTGCTGGACAGCAGCGCAAAGGACGCCCTGAAGCTTCTCGCCGGAGAGGAAAAGAAGCACAAGGCCTTCCTTGAGAGCTACCGCGACGGCGGATACGGTTCCGAGGCACTGCGTCTGAGCCGCCCCATCGACTACAAGATCGCTGAACACATGGACAAGCCGGACATCAAGAAGGACCTGGCATCCAAGGACGTCTTCCTCATCGCCGCCCACCGGGAACTCAACTCGTACAATTTCTACCAGGGGCTTGCGGACCTCCACCCCGAGGGCGAGCTCAAGCAGATCTTCCTCAAGATGGCGAGCGAAGAACTCAACCACAAGGAGAAGGTCGAGTACCTCTACTCGAACGCGGCCTTTGCCCAGACCGACGGCGGGTAGTATCGTACGGGCAGACGCCGGTCCCTGATCGAACCTATCTTCTCCCAGGGGGAACACCACGTCCATGTTGCGCTGGAATGCTCTGCTCGCAGCCTTCGTTGCGATCTTCGCCCTGAGCCTGGCCTTCCGGCTGGGCCTGAGATGGCTCAACGTCCGCCATCTCAAGGCCCGGGGACACCTGGTGCCCGAGGTCTTCCGGGACCAGATCGAGCCCGAGACCCTGTCCCGCATGCGGGACTACACCGTTGCCACCAGTTCCCTGGGTTCCCTGGAGATGCTGGTGGATGAGCTGGCGGTCCTCGTGCTCATCCTGAGCGGGTTTCTCCCCTTCCTCGCCGGGACGGGCCTGCTGTCCGGCCTCCACCCGGTAGCGGCGGGACTCCTGTTCATCCTGGCATGTTCGCTCCTGCTCGGCCTCCTCGAGATCCCCTTCGACCTCTACGGAACCTTCGTCATCGAGCGGAGGTTCGGCTTCTCAACCATCACGCCGGCCCTGTGGCTCAAGGACCTCGCCAAGACCTTCGCGCTCTCCTGCATCATCATGGGGAGTGTCCTGGCCGTGTTCCTGGCGCTTCTCTACTCCCTGCCCCGCATGTGGTGGCTGCCCGCCTGGGTGTGTTTCGTGGCCTTCCAGCTGACCCTCACCTGGCTGTACCCGAGCGTCATCGCCCCGCTCTTCAACAGGTTCGAGCCCGTCCAGGACGAATCCCTCAGGGGGCGTATCGATACCCTGCTCGAGCGGGCAGGATTCCACCTGAAGGGATTGTTCAAGATGGACGCGAGCACGAGGAGCAGGCACTCCAACGCCTACTTCACCGGCATCGGCAGGTCCAAGCGCATCGTCCTCTTCGACACCCTCCTCAACACCCACAGCGCCGAGGAGATCTCCGCGGTCCTTGCACACGAACTCGGCCACCTCACGAAGGGTCACATCAGAAAGCAGCTCGCTGCATCGATCATCGTCTCGCTGCTCGTGCTCTATGCCGCTTCGAAGCTCCTCGCCTGGCCGCACCTGTACGAAACCTTCGGGTTCGAGGGGCCCGTCCCCTATGCGGGGCTGTTCCTCCTCAGCCTCGTCGCGCGGCCGTTCACCTTCTTCTTCGTGCCTGCTGGCTCGATGATATCCCGCTGGTTCGAGCGCCAGGCCGATGTCTACGCGTGGCAGCTCACCGGGACGACGACACCCCTGGTCCAGGCCCTCAAGCGGCTCGCCAGGGAGAACCTCGCCAACCTCCACCCTCACCCGTTCTATGCCTGGTTCTATTACTCCCACCCGCCGCTCGTCGACCGCATCGAGACGCTCCAGCGCCTCGGCGGGCAGCGGCAGGGGGCTCGATGAAAAAGACCGTCCCTCTCTCCGGTGAGCCGTACTCGATGCCGTTGTATTTCAAGAATAACAGAATGAATTCCGAAGAGGAGCCTTGACTGCTCCGAAGGCCGCATTAATTAATGGCATCAAGGGCACCAGTGGACACACTTCCCGTTTCATTGATCCTGTTTTTCAGGGCAGGCGCCAGAACAGGGAATCCTTCAAAAGGGGGTAATGGATGTGAAAGACAAGGAAAAGAACTACTTCTCTGCACTGTATGATGTCGTACGGATGGTTCACGCCTCCCTCGACGTAAGCACGGTTCTCCAGGAGATCGTCAGGGCCGTGGTGGAGACCATGGGTGTGAAGGCCTCGGCCATCAGGCTCCTCGACGCCCGGAAGCGCTCGCTGGTCATGGGGGCGTCCTTCGGGCTCTCCAAGGGATACCTGAAGAAGGGCCCCGTCCTCGTGAAGGAGAGCGGGATCGATCAGAAGGCCCTCAAGGGCGAGCTCATCTATATCAAGAACGCCCAGACCGACCCCGATTTCCAGTACAGCGCCGGGGCCAAGGCCGAAGGCATCAAGTCGGTCACCGTGGCACCCCTTGTCACCGGGAAGAAGGTCATCGGCGTTCTGCGCATCTACTCGGACAGGGTGCGGGAATTCAGTGCCCAGGAGCTCCAGTTCCTCGAAGCGGTCGCGAGCCTCAGCGCGATGGCCCTCGAGAACGCCCGGTACCACCAGGCCCTGCAGACCAATTTCGACCTGCTCGTGGCGCACAAGTACCGCCTCGACGACAATTGACGACAAGGGGAGGCACATTATGATCCGCGTTGGAATCAACGGTTTCGGCCGCATCGGCAGACAGGTACTCAAGGCTATCCTGGAACGCGCCGGCGACACGCTGCAGGTGGTCGGCGTCAACGACCTCTTCGACGTGAACACCAATGCCCACCTCTTCCAGTACGACACGAACTACGGCCACTTCCCCGGAGAGGTCAAGGTGAAGGGTGACGCGTTCATCATCAACGGTCACACCATCAAGAGCTTCTCCGAGCGTGACCCGGCCAACATCCCCTGGGAGGAGGAGGGCGTAGAGATCGTGATCGAGTCGACCGGCCTGTTCACCGCCAAGGCCGAGGCCGAGGCCCACATCTACGGCGGGGCCAAGAAGGTCATCATCACTGCCCCGGCCAAGCAGGAGGACCTCACCGTGGTCATGGGCGTGAACCAGGGCAGGTACAGCCCGTCCAGGCACCACATCATCTCGAACGCATCCTGTACCACCAACTGCCTTGCCCCGCCGGCACTCGTCGTCCACAAGGCCTTCGGCATCGAGAAGGGCTGGATGACCACGGTGCACTCCTACACCAACGACCAGCGCATCCTGGACATGCCCCACAAGGACCTTAGGCGCGCGCGCGCCGCAGCCATGAGCATCATCCCCACCTCCACCGGGGCGGCCAGGGCGCTCTCGCTCGTCATCCCCGACCTCAAGGGCAAGGTGGACGGCTTCGCCCTTCGCGTCCCGACCTCCACGGTGTCGGTGGTGGACCTCACGGTGCAGCTCAGGAAGAACACCACCACCGACGAACTCAGGGCGGTGCTCAAACGGGCGTCGAGAACCTCGCTCAGGGGTATCATGGGCTGCGAGGAGCGGCCGCTCGTGTCCGTAGACTTCAAGGGGAACGAGCTGTCGTCCATCGTGGACATCGAGTACGTCAAGGTCATGCAGGACAACCTGGCCAAGATAGTCACCTGGTACGACAACGAGTGGGGCTACTCCTGCAGGGTGGCCGACCTGGCACGGTTCATCGCCAGAAAGGGCCTGCCGGACTAGGCGCCAGCATCTCCTGAAAGGAACACGCCATCCGGGCCGGGGGCACCGTGCCGGTCCCCGGCCCGGATGTCTTTTCGTCGCGTTGACTCCCTCTGGGGGCCCTCCATTTTGTCTTGACTGACCTCCGGGGCTTTCCCTATAGTGCTGTAGCTCAATTTTTCGCTGGGGGTTGTATGCCGAAGAGAACGGACATCCACAAGGTCATGATCATCGGGAGCGGACCCATCGTCATCGGCCAGGCGTGCGAATTCGACTACTCCGGTACCCAGGCATGCAAGGCCCTGCGCGAGCTCGGCTACCAGATCGTCCTGGTCAACTCCAACCCTGCCACCATCATGACCGACCCCGGCATGGCCGACGCAACCTATATCGAACCGCTCAACGCAGCTTCCCTGGAGCCCATCATTGCCAAGGAGCGCCCCGATGCCGTCCTGCCGAACCTCGGCGGCCAGTCGGGCCTGAACCTCACCTCGGAGCTTCACAAGAAGGGCATCCTCGACCGGTACGGGGTGCAGGTCATCGGGGTGAACGTCGATGCCATCGAGCGCGGCGAAGACAGGAGCGCCTTCAAGGAGACCATGAACCGCCTCGGCATCGAGATGCCCAGGAGCGAGCTCGCCTACAGCGTCGAGGAGGCGGAGAAGATCGCCGCCGAGCTCGGCTATCCGGTGGTCATCAGGCCGGCATACACCATGGGCGGCACGGGCGGGGGCCTGGTCTACAACATGGAGGAGCTCGGGACCGTCGTCAGCCGGGGGCTGGCCGCCAGCCTCATCGGGCAGGTCCTCGTGGAGGAGTCGGTGCTGGGCTGGGAAGAGCTGGAGCTCGAGGTGGTGCGCGACGCCAAGAACAACATGATCACGGTCTGCTTCATCGAGAACGTGGATGCCATGGGCGTGCACACGGGCGACTCCTTCTGCACCGCCCCCATGCTCACCATATCTCCCGAGCTGCAGAAGCGCCTCCAGAAGCACTCCTACGACATCGTGGAGGCCATCGAGGTGATCGGCGGCACGAACGTCCAGTTCGCCCACGACCCGAAGACCGGCCGGGTCGTGGTCATCGAGATCAATCCCCGCACGTCGCGATCGTCGGCGCTGGCCTCCAAGGCAACGGGCTTCCCCATCGCCATGGTTTCGTCCAGGCTCGCCGCAGGGCTCACCATGGACGAGATCCCCTACTGGAAGGGGGGAACCCTCGACAGGTACGAACCCTGGGGCGACTACGTGGTGGTGAAGTTCGCCCGCTGGGCCTTCGAGAAGTTCAAGGGCTCCATGGACAAGCTCGGCACCCAGATGCGGGCCGTGGGCGAGGTCATGAGCATCGCCAAGAACTACAAGGAGGCCCTCCAGAAGTCCATCCGGTCCCTGGAGATCGGCCGCTACGGCCTGGGCTTTGCGAAGGATTTCCATGACAAGGACCTCAAGTCCCTGCTCGACATGCTCGGGGAGCCCTCATCCGAGCGGCAGTTCGTCATGTACGAGGCGCTGCGCAAGGGTGCATCCATCGATGACCTCCACGCCAAGACCCACCTGAAGCACTGGTTCATCGAGCAGATGAAGGAGCTCGTGGACCTGGAGGAAAGGATCATTGCGTGCAGGGGAGGCGACCTGCCCGACGGGCTGCTCGTCCAGGCCAAGAAGGACGGCTTTGCCGACCGCTACCTCGCGAAGCTGCTGGGCTTGAGCGAGGGCGAGATCCGGTCTCGCCGCATGAAACTCGGCGTGGTGCACGGCTATGACAAGGTCCCGGTGAGCGGCGTGGAGAACGCCGAATACTACTATTCCTCGTACAATTCCCCGGACCGGGTGGAGGTGAGCGACAACCCGAAGATCCTCGTGCTGGGCGGCGGCCCCAACAGGATCGGCCAGGGCATCGAGTTCGACTACTGCTGCGTGCATGCGGCCTTCGCCATCAAGGACATGGGGTACGAGGCCATCATGGTGAACTGCAACCCCGAGACGGTGTCCACCGATTACGACACCTCCAACAAGCTCTACTTCGAACCGCTGACCGTGGAGGAGGTCCTGAGCATCTACCACAAGGAAAAGCCCGTGGGCGTGATCTGCCAGTTCGGCGGCCAGACGCCGCTGAACATTGCGGGCGAACTCGAAAAGGCGGGCGTGAAGATCCTCGGCACCTCGCCCCACACCATCGACCTGGCAGAGGACCGGGACCGCTTCGCCAAGATGATGGCCAAGCTCGGCATCCCCATGCCCGAGTCCGGCATGGCGAGCACCCTGGAAGAGGCCCTCGTGATCGCGAACCGCATCGGCTACCCGCTCATGGTGCGCCCCTCGTACGTGCTGGGCGGCCGTGGCATGGAGGTCGTCCACGACGAGGACATGCTCAGGGAATATGTCCGTGCCGCCGTCGACGTGACCCCGGAGCGGCCCATCCTCATCGACAAGTTCCTTGACAACGCCATCGAGGCCGAGGCCGACGCCATCTCGGACGGCGTGGACGCCTTCGTGCCCGCCGTCATGGAGCACATCGAGCAGGCGGGCGTCCACTCCGGCGACTCGGCGTGCGTGATCCCCCCCATCAGCATCTCCCCCCGTCACCTGGACACCATCAACGAATACACCCGCCGCATCGCCATCGAGCTCGGCGTGGTGGGGCTCATGAACATGCAGTATGCCATACACAAGGACACGGTCTATGTTCTCGAGGCGAACCCCCGGGCATCGAGGACCGTGCCGCTGGTCTCCAAGGTGTGCAATGTCTCCATGGCTGCCATCGCCACCAAGGTCATCCTGGGCAAGAAGATCGCAGACTTCAGTCTCGGCACCGGGACCATCTCCCACTTCGGGGTCAAGGAGGCGGTGTTCCCCTTCACCATGTTCCCCGAGGTCGACCCGCTGCTGGGCCCCGAGATGCGCTCCACCGGAGAAGTGCTCGGCATGGCGGACACCTTCGGCCTGGCCTTCCACAAGGCCTCCGAGGCCGCTTCCCAGTACCTCCCCCGGGAGGGGACGGTCCTGCTCACGGTCTCCCGCCGCGAGCGCCCTGCAGTGCTGGAAGTGGCCAGGCTCTTCAACGAGCTCGGCTTCAAGATCAAGGCCACCCGGCACACGAACACCTTTCTCCAGGAAAACGGGATCCCCTCGGAGATGGTCCTCAAGCTCCACGAGGGCAGGCCCAACATCGTCGACGGCGTGAAGAACAGGGAGTACGACCTGATCATCAACACCCCGAGCGGAAAGCTGAGCAAGCACGACGATTCCTATATCCGCAAATCGGCCATCCGTTACAGGATACCCTACATCACCACGCTGTCCGCAGCCGTCGCGGCGGCCAAGGGGATCGCCGCCTGGCGGCTGGGCCACGGCACCGTCAAATCCCTGCAGGAGTACCACAGGGATATCGGCTGAGGGGCGATCGCGCCGGCCAGGGGCAGACCCGCTGTTTTATCGTAAGACATTCATGCAGGACAGTGGATCCACGACCCCGGTGGCCGCAGGCGATTTTGTTCCCTATCTTAATGATTATACGAGATTAATTCCGGGTTGATTTTTCATATTCCCAAGGGTATAAATGCCTTGTCTCCTGTGCAGGTCTCGGATAGAAGGGGGCTAAGAGCTTAAAGAAATCCGGTGCAATACCTGCATGATTGATCGCTTTGACATAGGGCATGAGCATTTATTGATGATTGGAATCATGCACAGGAGACCATCCTTTATTATTCATGTTCCTTGTTGTCCTGGGAAAACTCGCTGACATCTCCTCCTCACTTTTTTTGCGCGAACGGAACCCTGCCCCGAGATGCCGTGTGGATTGATGCGAGAGGAGTCAGAAAAACTGGTAGCGGGGGGAGGATTTGAACCTCCGGAAATCTCGGTCTCATGCTGATCTCCAGGCGTTGTACAACCGATTCGCAACAGCATCGCGAATCGGCTGCAGACGGAGATATGGAGATATGAGCCCCCTGGCTACCAGACTCAGGCCTGTCTCGCATGCAGTGGACTCAGGTTATAGTTTTATTATTTGTAGTATGATAGAAACTCTTCCTCAGTCAGTCCTGCAATCTCGATGAGCCTGCTGAGCAGTCCATGCTTGACAGCTTTGCCCTTGTGCACCGGGATGGACAAGATGGGTGGACAATGTTCTTTCGCGAGAATGATATGACTCCCGGTCTGCCTCCTTACCTTCCACCCTGCCCGTTCAAATGCCCTGACGACTCTGTCGGGCTTGAGGTTGTGCAACCCGCTCATGAGGCTTTCTGCTTGCCCTTCTTCTGGTCCATTACCTCGAGACAGCCGCTTATGGCGTCCCTGATCATGTCGAGGGCCTCTTCAACGGTATCCCCCTGGGATACGCATCCCGGGATCTCTGGATATTCGACCCAATAGCCACCATCTTCGGTGTCCTCGTGAAGCGTGACGGGATAATTCCGCCCCTGGATCACCACATCATATCTCCTCTTATCGAATAAAGGCTTCACCGTGCCTTTGAGCTCGTTGATTATGTTTTCCAGAAGGAACGAGAGCACTATCTGTCCACGCTTCAATGTGTCGATAATTATTTTCCTGTCCTTTGTGATGACGAATATCGTTTCCCCGTCAGTCAGGAACTGAAGATTTGCCAGCGGCTTCTCTTTGTCCGGCATGTTCTTTTTCAAGAAGTGAAGGGCTTTCCTCATCTTCTGTACACTTATCCCTGCATCCCTAAGCCCCTTGGCAACTTTCAACTGGATGAGATCGGTAAATGAATATAATCTGACGCTACCGTATCCCGCTGCCTCCTGCACAGAGGGCTTGATCAGATTCGTTTTATCCCAGTAACCGATCTGCCTAGGCGTTAATCCGAGTATGCGGGCGACTGTCTTTGTATTGAAGTTCATAATCGCCTCCGTAGTATTATAAATACTTCATTGTTTTTATAATATCCTTATCTGCTATTGTCAACGTTCGATGATCCCACCTCGTTGCAGCCGGGAATATTCAGTATTTTCTGACAACTACTACAGATTATTACAGTTTCAAACTTATTCAGGAGGGTGCTGGATTGTAACTGCTTGATTTAACTGGTAGCGGGGGGAGGATTTGAACCTCCGACCTTTGGGTTATGAGCCCAACGAGCTACCGGACTGCTCCACCCCGCGTCACATCCACGTCTTCTACAATCTTTGGTGACGGTTTGTCAAGCGTGGAATTACCGCGGCGGACGTCATTATATGTTCTAATATCATATAGTTATGAACTCTCTGGATATTTGCACCAATTCCTGAGCACCCCAGAAAGACATTCGCTGGGGCCCCCTGTTCTACGTTTCATCGAGCCACTTGAACGTTCCTTATAACTTTTCACGTGTCCAGGGTGTGCCGGAAGGCAGGGAAGAGAACGCGCGATTCATTTAATATTCTATTATATCTTTTTGTTATGAGTTTATTGGGGCCCGTCCGCACCGGTTGGCACGCTTCATGCTCATTGAATAGCAGCACAGACGAAACGGGAGGGAACGACAATGAAGAGAACAATCCAGACCATCATCACGGCGGCCTTCGTGGTCCTCATCACGTCCACCTTCGCCTTTGCGGCGGCGGCGACCACCGGCGGGAACAGCTTCCCCTTCTTCCACCTCGGGTGCCTGATCATGGGCGGTCTCACCATCGTCTCCCTGAAACACCGCTACCCCAGGCTCTACCTCTCCGAGGCGGTCGGTTCCTTTGCACTCTACGCAGTGCTCGTGGCCATGTTCACGGCACCGGTGATCGAAGCGGTCAAGATCATGGTCAGCTGAGGACAACCGGATACATCCCGCCCCATAGAAGGATGGCGGGAAGACACAGGAAGGAGGAACCAGCCATGAAGAAGGATGAAGCCAGAAAGAACAGACTCGGGAATCTCAACGAGCTGATCATGTTGAGCGCATGGGGTGCAGTCCTTGTCGTCGCTTCGTTCCTGTTCCTGTTCGTGGGTATACGGGTGGACGCCGCCCTAGGTACCGGGCCGTTCTTCATGCTCGGCATGCTCATCCTGGCGGTCTTCCTGGTCATGGCACGACTCTACATCGAGTTCAAAAAGACCAATGACAGGATGGGACCCTTCGGGAGGCGCCACGCCTAGAACTGAGACCCTATGAGAAGGGGGCCTTGACGACTTCGGCAGCCACGATAACACACCGGCCCCCACCTAATCATTCCAGAGGGAACGGCAGCAGCCGTTCCCTCTCGCTTTTTCCAGGGTCTCAGATAAGCAGGACCGTGGCGACGGCCGTCACCAGGGTGAGGACCATGCCCGGGAAGACGAGCTTCCTGACCTGCGGCGATGCCGTGGAAAAGACGATGCCGCCCTTGACCAGCGTGTTCGATGCCGCTGCGAAGACCACGGCCCGTGAGGCCACGACGAGGTCGAGACCGCTCCCCTCCCCGCTGAGCTTGGAGACCGATATGGTGATGGCATCCACATCCACGAGCCCCGAAACGACGCTCGAGATGTACACCCCGGCATTGCCGAAAAAGAGCTGGGCCGTGTGGGCGGCCAGGAGGATCACGGCGTAGAGCAGCCCGAAGGTGATGGCCGGCCCCAGCTCGAAGGGGTTCTTGAAGACCTTGGCGCCTTCCTGCGGCCTGAGCTGATGCCTCACATACAGATAGAAGCCGTAGAGGCCCGACACGACCAGGGCGGCGAGCAGTGCCTTCCATGCGATCCTGAACAGCTCCAGGTTCAATACGGCAACGACCACCATGACCCGCAGGTACATGATGGCCCAGGCAGCCATGATGCCCAGGGCAAAGGCACGGGAAAGGTCCTGGGCATCCCTGCTGCGCTGCGACAGGCTCAGGGTGGCCGCCGTACTGGACACCAGACCCCCCAGTATGCCCGTGAGCCCCACCCCCCGCTCCGGGCCCACGAACTTCATGATGACATACCCGAAAAAGCCGATCCCCGAGATGAACACCACCATGAGCCACACGTTGTAGGGCACGAGCACATCGAAGGGAGACGGCCCGTAACCCGTTCGGGGAAGCACCGGGAGGACCAGCGCCGTGATGATGGCGAACTTGATGGTCGCATAGACGTCCTCGCGGGAGAGTTCCCTGGCAAAGGTCTGTATCTGCAGTTTCAGCGTGAGCAGGGTCATGGTGACCACGCCGAGGGCCGCGGCCAGTGCGAGGTGATCCCAGTAGCACATGACCCCGACGAGGATGGTCATGAGTCCGGCGACCTCGGTGGTCATGCCGATCTGGCCACGCCATGCGTCGACGATGTACGCGACGACGATGAGCAAGCCCACCGGCAGCAGCAGGGCGACGGTCACCCAGAACGCGCCGGCGGCCTCTCCCATGAAGGCGGCCGCACACCCGTAGAGGCCCAGCAGGGAAAAGGTGCGGGCGCCGGCGAAGAGCGTCTGGTCGATGTCCGGTCGGTTCTCTTCCTTCACGTAGGCATACTCCCGCTGGATGCCGATGAGAAATCCGATGATGAGCGATACCCCGAAACGGTAGAAGATGTCGGCAAGTCCCATGGATAGTCTCCCATCCCCGTGCTCAGCGGCGCACGGGTTATGCCACCTTCCTGAACTGGGCGATCTGGCGTGATATCCCGATGAGCTCGCCGGCCTCGTCCCAGAGCTCACCGTCCTCCTCCAGCAGGCCGCAGTTGATGAACCGGGTGCGGAAAACGCACTTCAGCCAGCTGGAAACGGGGATGTTGCGGACGTTCACGGACAGCTCGATGGTGGGAACCCACGCGAGCATGCCCTGGCTCGAGAGTATGGCAGGCGGGAAGGAGTCCGCCGCCAGGAGCAGCGAGAACATGTCGTGCGGACGAGGCTCCCCGAAGGTGATCCACCCGCGCTGTTCGGAGGCCTCGGTGAGCCGGTCCTGCATCCATCCCGCACACGCCGGGTCCAGCCGCACATCCATGTGCTCGAAGAGGGTGTAGCCCGGCAGGACCGGGATCCGGACACACCTCTCGAGCGACGCCACCTCCGGCGGTGCGGCCTCGTATTTCCTGATGAAGCACTCGTCGTGCTCCCGGGAGAAGGTCCCGAGCATGCGGATCCTCTCCCGGCCCTCCTGCACCAGTTTCGCCTCGAGACGGCTGAACTGGGTGGATTCGATGATCTCCTCCACGAGGATCTGTGCCTCCCCGGGCACGCACCGGGAGACATAGTTTGCGGTGAAGACCGGGGTGGCCTTCTTTGCGCTCACCCGGGCCATGGCGTGGGCCATGATTGCCATGAGATAACCGCCGTCCGGATTGCCGTTGACGGACCACCTGTCGGACACGATCCCCCTGAAACGGTGTGTCTCGGTCCGGTCGAACGAGATGTCCGCATCGAACTGGTGCATGGGCACGCTCCCTGTGGAGAAGGTTGAACTTCCAGATACCGAGTATACCATGGCTCTGCAAGGGATCAAACCATCCCTTTTCCATTTTCTCTCTCGGGTCCTGTTCATTCGACGGGCGGGGCTTATCATACAGAACAGGCACACGAACATATCCAGCCAAGGAGGCCTATCATGTACGATTTTCTGTTGAGCCCTGAGGAGCGGGACCTGAGGAACCAGGTCAGGAAGTTCGTCCGAGAGGAGGTGGAAAGCGAGTTCCTGCGAAAGATGGACCGGGATGAGATCGTCTATCCCCGGGAGTTCGTGGAGGCGCTCGCCCGGCACAACCTGAGGGGCATACGGTTTCCCAGGAAATATGGCGGCCGTGACATGAGCTGGGTAGCCGAGGTGGCCGCCGAGGAGGAGATCGGATGCCTGGGCATGGCCCTTGGATGCGCCTTTGTCATGCCCTCCATCGTCGGCGAGGCCCTGAACCGGTTCGGCACCGAGGAGCAGAAGCAGAAGTATCTGAAACCCTACCTCGAGGGCAGGCTCGTGGCTGCGGAGGCTCTCACCGAGCCACGCGGAGGCTCTGATTTCTTCGGTGCGACCAGCAAGGCTGTCCTGTCGGGCGACCACTTCATCGTGAACGGCCAGAAGCGCTTCGTGGTGGGCGCCGAGGGGTCCGACTTCTTCCTGGTCTACTGCAGAACCAACTTCGATCCGGACTCACACAAGTACCAGCGCATCAGCCTGCTCCTCATCGACAACGGCCCCGGCGTGGAAACCGAGTACCACTACGGGCTGCTCGGCTGTCGCGGAGGAGGCACCGGCAGGCTCGTGTTCCGCAACGTCAAGGTGCCCAGGGAGAACCTCTTAGGCGAACTGCACGGCGGCGCCCTGTGCTTCCACCAGATGATGATCCCGGAGCGCATGACGTCGGCCGCCGGGTGCCTGGGGGTCTGGGGGGCACTTGATCTGGCGGTGCGTTATTCGAACAGGCGGGCGGCCTTCGGCAGGCTCATCAGGAAGTACCAGGCCATCGAGTTCATGGTGGCGGACTCCATAACCCAGCTCGACGCAGCCAGGGCCATCACCTACATGGCTGCCCGGGCGGTGGATGCGGGCTACACAAACATGCGGCGTATCGTGAGCGAGGCCAAGCGCTTTTCCACCGAGGCGGCCTGGAACGTGGTGAACAATGCCATGCAGATCGTGGGGGGCATCGGCTACACCGATGTGTACCCGCTCGAGCGGGCCCTTCGCGATGTCCGTCTGGCGCTCATCTGGACCGGCACGAGCCAGATCATGAACCTGATGATCCAGCACGAGTACTACGACGAGGTATTGGGCCAGCCCTACGACCGCCGCCACATGGACAAAGACGCCATGCATCCGGACGAGAGCGAGCGGTGCTTCACCGACGATGACATGTGGACAGTGCATGAGGGGAAGCCCCCCAGGTAGGACCTTCATCCATGCCCGCCGGTCGCGGCCCCTTCCCCGCCGAGAACGGCGGTCACGATCCGGTTGATGCCCTCGATGCCCGCAATGAAGATGGCGCCGACGACGAGCTCCACGCCCATCCACACGTACGGGGCAGGGTCCGGCTGCCTCGCGGCAAGGGCCGACACGAGGAAGAACATGAAGGCATAGCTGTTGAAGACGTACGGCAAGGCGTCCTTGAGCAGGACGATGGCATAGACGAACAGGCCGATGAAGGCGAGCTTGGCCGCCTCCATCCCCACGGACGGCCCGAGCAGGTGCATGAAATCCTCGATCAGGACGACGCAGACGATCCCGGTGAGCCCGCCGATGAGGATGTGCGGGGTCTGACGCAGGTCCTCGTGCACCACGAAGAAGAAGATCATGACCATGAAGGCCGGCCAGGCGGGCAGGTGCAGACGCGCGAGAATGATCTCGAACACGATGATGAACGCCACCAGCAGGAACCCGAACAGGACGCTGCGACTCGTGAAAATCTTGCCCATGCACTCATTCTCCTCTCAGGGTGATCGTATCGCGGTGCTGATTGTACCAGAAATCGTGTTCGTGTGTGTACAAGAGGCACCGGTTTGTGGGATATATCGTGGTAACCTTCGAGCGGGGTGACCCATGGGGCTGTTCAGGATCGATGCCGAGTACCTCGTCATAACCGCAGTGGTCTCGCTGGTGGCCACCATAGCCATCGTCTTCATGGTGAACCTCGTGCAGCCCGGCCTCATAACCTCGAAGCTCGGCACCGGCCTGTTCGTGTACATCGGGGTCTTTGCCGCCAACCTCATGATCGAGTCGCTGCGCAGCCGGCCGGGCAGGGACCGGGAATAAAGCCTGTTTCTTGACCGCGTCGGCGTATTCCTCGTGCCATCCCTTCTTGAAAACCGCCCCCATTAGTGCCATACTTTCACCCCATCCCACTCTCAGAACGAAAGGAAGGCCCATGCGAAGCGACCAGACCAAGAAGGCCATCGAGAAGGCCCCCCACCGCTCCCTGCTCAAGGCCAACGGCTTCACCGACGAGGAGATCGGCCGTCCCTTCGTGGGCGTGGTCAACTCGGCCAACGAGATCATCCCGGGACACATCCACCTGCGCTCCGTGGCAGACGCCGTGAAGGCGGGCGTCCGCGTCGCGGGCGGCACGCCCATGGAGTTCTCGGTCATCGGCATCTGCGACGGCATCGCCATGAACCATGCAGGCATGCACTACTCCCTGCCCTCCCGCGAGATCATCGCCGACTCCATCGAGCTCGTGGCCATGGGCCATGCCTTCGATGCCCTGGTCTTCATCCCCAACTGCGACAAGGTGGTGCCGGGCATGCTCATGGCAGCGCTGCGGCTCAACGTCCCGTGCATCGTGGTTTCGGGAGGCCCCATGCTGGCTGGCTCGCTCAGGGGAAAACCCGTCGACCTGATCAGCGTCTTCGAGGGCGTGGGCAGGGTGAAGGCAGGCACCATGACCGCATCCGAGCTCGTCGAACTCGAAGGCTGCGCCTGCCCCGGCGCCGGCTCCTGCTCGGGCATGTTCACGGCCAACTCCATGAACTGCCTCACCGAGGCCCTCGGCCTGGGCCTGCCGGGCAACGGCACCATCCCCGCGGTGTTCGCGGAGCGCATCAGGCTGGCCAAGCACGCGGGCATGAAGGTCATGGAGCTGCTCAAGAAGAATATCCGGCCCCGGGACATCGCCACCCCGAAGGCCTTTGCCAACGCCATCGCCGTGGACATGGCCCTGGGCTGCTCCACCAACACGGTGCTCCACGTGCCTGCGGTCGCCTACGAGGCAGGCGTCGGGCTGAACCTGGACGACTTCAACGCCATGAGTGCCAAGGTCCCCCACCTGTGCTCCCTCTCACCGGCTGGACCCCACCACCTCGAGGACCTGTACCGGGCAGGGGGGATCCAGGCAGTGATGAAGCGGCTCACCGAGATCAAGGCGCTCGACACGAAGGTCATGACCGTAACCGGCAGGACCCTGGGCGAAACCCTCAAGAAGGCATCCGTGCTGGACGACGAGGTCATCCGGCCCATCAAGAAGGCCTATCACGCCGAGGGGGGCATCGCGATCCTGCGGGGGTCCCTTGCCCCTGACGGTGCGGTGGTGAAGCAGTCGGGCGTGCTCCCCGAGATGATGAAACGCACGGGCCCGGCCCGGGTCTTCGACTCGGAGGAGCAGGCGGTCAAGGTGATCCTGGCAGGCGGCATCAGGAAGGGCGACGTCGTGGTCATCCGGTACGAGGGCCCCAAGGGGGGGCCGGGCATGCGCGAGATGCTCACCCCCACCTCGGCCATCGCCGGCATGGGCCTCGACAGGGACGTGGCCCTCGTCACCGACGGCAGGTTCTCGGGCGGCACGCGGGGCGCCGCCATCGGGCACTGCTCGCCGGAGGCGGCCGAAGGGGGACCCATCGCCCTGGTGCGGGAAGGGGACACGATCAGCATCGACATACCCGGGCGCAGGCTCGATCTGAGGGTGAACGAAAAGGAGCTCCTGGCCAGGAGGAGTTCCTGGAAACCGCCCAAGAAGAAGCTCACGGGCGTGCTCAAGCGCTACGCGCGCATGAGCCTGTCCGCGGACAAGGGCGCGAGGTACGAAGACTGAGATGCAACAGGCCCGGTTCTGGGAGGAGGCCTCCGGCGGCAAGGTGCGGTGCACGCTGTGCCCCCACCGCTGCCTCATCGCCGACGGCAAGGTGGGCATCTGCGGGGTGAGGAAGAACTACGGCGGCACGCTCATCACCCTGGTGTGGGGCCGGAGCATCGCCGCCAACGTCGACCCCATCGAGAAGAAGCCGTTGTTCCATTTCTACCCCGGCACCAGGGCCTTTTCCATCGCCACGGTGGGGTGCAATCTCCGCTGCGCCTTCTGCCAGAACAGCGACATCTCCCAGTACCCCCTCGAAACGGGCCGCATAACGGGGGACGACTTCCCCCCCGAGGAGGTCGTCGCCTCCGCGGTGAAAAGCGGGTGCCGGAGCATCTCGTACACCTATACCGAACCCACCGTATACCTGGAGTACGCCCTGGACACGGCGGTCAAGGCGCATGAACGGGGCCTGTTCAACACCATGATCAGCAACGGCTACACCTCCACCGACATCATCGCGCACGATCTCAAGGGGGTCATCGACGCCGCCAACATCGACCTCAAGGCGTTCACGGAGCGCTTCTACCGGAAGCTCTGCTCGGCACGGCTCGCCCCGGTCCTGGGGGCCATACAGGCCTATCACGATGCCGGCGTCTGGATAGAGGTCACCACGCTGGTGATCCCGGGCGAGAACGACTCTGACGCCGAGCTGCGGGACATCGCCTCCTTCCTGGGCTCCGTGAGCCCTGACATCCCCTGGCACATCAGCAGGTACTACCCCCGCTACCACTACGACGGCGCACCGCCCACGCCGGTGTCCACCCTGGAGCGTGCGCGGGAAATCGGATTGAGCGAGGGCCTGCATTTCGTGTATACTGGCAACGTGGTGGGGCACGAGGGCGAGCACACCTACTGCCCCGACTGCGGCCGGCTCATCGTCTCCCGCAGGGGGTTCGCCGTCGAGAAGAGCGCCCTGCAGGGATCCAGGTGCGCTCACTGCAGCCGCACAATACCCGGAAGGTTCTCCTAACCCTTCCGGGATCCTTCGAACCAGACAGGGGATGAAGATGCCGAGAAAGAAACCGTCGGAAAAGAGCCCGCTCGAACACAAGCCGAGGTCAGGCTGGGACATGCTCCAGGGAAAGGAGGCCCGGATCGACGGGTACGCGAGGGACTACATCCGTTTCCTCTCCGAGGTGAAGACCGAGCGCGAAGCGGTCTCCTACATCAGCGAGAGGGCTTCGCTGGACAAGAACGTCATCTGCATCGAGAACCGGGGAAAGGCCGTCGCCCTGTGCAGGACCGGCACCCGTCCCATCCAGGACGGCATCAGGATCGTGGTGGCACACCTGGACAGCCCCCGGCTCGACCTCAAGGCCAACCCCCTGTACGAGGATGTCGAGCTGGCCATGCTCAAGACCCACTACTACGGCGGCATCAAGAAGTACCAGTGGCTCGCCAGGCCGCTGGCCATACACGGCGTCGTGGTCCGGGAGGACGGCAGCCAGGTGAACATCGTCATCGGCGAGGACGAGGACGAGCCCTGCTTCACCATCGAGGACCTGCTCCCGCACCTCGCGGGCAAGGCACAGTACGGCAAGAAGATCGAGGACGCCTTCGTGGGCGAGAAACTCAACATCATCTGCGGCTCCAGACCCGACCTCAGGGCCAAGGACGAGAAGGTCAAGCGACGGATCCTGGAGTTCCTGCACCGGAAATACGGCATCGTGGAGCAGGACTTCACCTCCGCCGACATCGAGGCGGTTCCGGCGGGCCGGGCGCGGGAGGTGGGGTTCGACCGGTCGCTGATCGGCGCCTACGGCCAGGACGACCGGGCATGCTCCTGGGCGGCCTTCAGCGCGATCTTCGACGCCAGGAAGGTGCCGTACACCACCATGACGCTCCTCGTGGACAAGGAGGAGATCGGCAGCGACGGCAATACCGGCGCCAAGAGCCTCTTCGTGGAGGAGGTCCTCTGGGCGCTGGGGGAGAGACTCAAGCAGGACATCTACCCGGCCCGGGTCCTGTTCAGGAGCAGGGCCATCTCGGGCGACGCCAACGGCGCGCTGGACCCCGACTATCCCGAGGTGCACGAGAAGACCAATGCCGCCCGCATGGGCTACGGGGTGTGCATCACCAAGTTCACGGGGTCGCGGGGGAAGGCGGGTTCCAGCGAGGCCCATGCGGAGTACATGGGCTGGATCAGGTCGGTCCTGAACCGCAAGGGGATCCCCTGGCAGACCGGGGAGCTCGGCAAGGTGGACGAGGGCGGCGGCGGAACCGTCGCCAAGTTCCTGGCCGAGTACGGCATGGACATCGTGGACGCGGGGCCTCCGCTGCTCTCCATGCACGCACCCTTCGAGCTTTCCTCCAAGGTTGACGTCTATGCCACCTACCTCGCCTATCGTGCATTCATGGAGGAATCATGAAGGACAGAATCCTCGCTCACATGGGGTCCCTGCTCGGGGGCGTGGTTCACAACCTGAACACCCCGCTGATGTGGGTCATGGGCAGGGCCCAGCTCATCCAGTCCCGCACGGAACGGGTCGAGTCCTACCGGGAGCTCTCCGACGAGGATCTCGCCACGTTCAGGGAGAAGAACACCAAGGACATCTCCTCCATCCTCGAGGGGGCCGAGAAGATCGATGCCATCCTCAAGGGTCTCGGGTACAAGATCCAGATGGTCAACGAAGGGTACACCTCGGTGGAACTCAGGGAATACCTGGAGATGGAGACCAACTTTCTCCTGGCGGACATGCGCTTCAAGCACGACACGAAGCGCGAGATCCAGCTGAACTCACGGTCCCGCTACGCCAAGGTGGACTACAATGCCCTGTCCTGCGCGGTCACCGGGATCATCAACGCCATCATGGACCATACGGACAAGGGCAGGACCATACGGGTCTCCCTGGAGAACGGCATCATCCACCTGGGCTGCCCCGAGATGAAGCTCGACGACGCATCCCGCCGCGAGGTGGACGACGCGTGCGGTGCGCTCAGGGAGCATGCCGACATCTGCGCGGACGACACCGACGGGCTGCAGGTCACCATCGCGCTGAAGGACCTCTAGATGCCCGTCCTCAAGGAAATACCCTGTCCGGCCTGCGGACACGGCATCAGGACCTACCACAACCCCGTTCCCACGGTGGACGCCATCATCGAGCACGAAGGCGGCATCGTGCTCGTGCTCAGGAGGAACCCTCCTCCCGGCTGGGCACTGCCCGGCGGCTTCGTGGATTACGGCGAGACCGTGGAACAGGCCGTCCGCAGGGAGGCCCTGGAGGAGACGGGGCTCACGCTCGCCGACCTGAAGATGTTCTCGGTCTACTCCGACCCCGACCGCGACCCCCGGCAGCACACCATCACCACGGTCTTCACGGCCCGGGGTGAAGGGGCTCTCAGGGCAGGCGACGACGCGGCCCGGGTCGAGGTCTTCGACCTCGGGAACCTCCCGCACCTCGCCTTCGACCACGCACATATCCTCGAGGATTACCGCGCGTGGAGGCTCAGCGGGGACAAGGGGCTTTCGAGGCCATGACCGGACGGAAAACGGTCTACCTCATCGACGGCAGCTCGTACGTGTACCGTGCCTTCTACGCCATGCGGAACCTCTCCACCTCGAAGGGCCTGCCCACGAATGCGGTGTACATCCTGTCCCGCATGCTGCTCAAGCTCATCAGGGACAAGAGGCCCGAATACCTCTGCTTCGTGCTCGACTCGAGGGGTACCACCGAGCGCCACGAGAAGTTCGAGCAGTACAAGGCCACCCGCCAGAAGATGCCCGAGGCACTGGCGGTCCAGTTTCCCTACATCCTCGAGACGGTCGACGCCTTCGGCATCCCCATGCTCCGGAAGGAGGGGCTCGAGGCGGACGACATCATCGCCACTGCCGCGCGGAGATTCAAGGCCGAGGCAGATGTCCTCATCATCTCCGGGGACAAGGACCTCATGCAGCTCGTCGATGACAGCGTGCTGGTCTGGGACACGCTCAAGGAGAAGCTCTACGACAGGGACGCGGTCCACGAGAAGTACGGGGTCTTCCCTGAATACATGGCGGACCTGCTGGCCATCATGGGGGACAGCTCGGACAACGTCCCGGGGGTGCCGGGCATCGGAGAGAAGGGCGCCAGAGAGCTGGTGGCACGTCTCGGCCACGTCGTCCGGATCATCGAGAACGCCGATGCCATCCCCCATTCCAGGACCAGGGAGGCGATCAGGAACAACCCGGACTCGGCCCTGCTGAGCCTCGACCTCGTGAGGCTCGACCGTGACGTGGACGTGGCCGTAGACTACCCCGACATAGCCATGCGGGAGATGGACCGGCCGAGGCTCGTGCGGCTCTTCTCCGAGCTCGAGTTCCGGGGACTGCTCGGCGAGCTCGCCGGGAACGAACCCAAGGAAAGGCCCGCATTCGCGGGCCGCATCGAGCATGCCTGCAATCCCGCCATCGAGGGTGCGGCCGGGTTCCACGTGCTCGGGGGGGCCTGCTCCGCGGCGGCCAGCGGGGGCACTGTCTATGTGTGCCGCGAACCCGGAAGGTGCCTGGATGTCCTGGGACATCCCCGTGCCCGCCTCGCCATGCACGACGCCAAGGAGGCCCTCGTCGCGGCACTGCGAAGGGGGCTTGCCGTGAAGGCGGAGATCTTCGACACCATGCTGGCGGCCTACTGCTGCGATGCTGCCACGGGCCAGACCACCCTGGAGGACCTGGCAAAGGTCCATCTCGACCAGGACCTGCAGCGCGACCGTGATCTGCTCGGCTCGGGCAGGAAGGCTCGCCCCGCAGGGGACCTCGACGAGGACGAGGCGGATTCCTTCCTGGCGACCCATGCGGGCTGCCTCGTGGCCCTGCAGGAAGCCCTTGCAGGCCGCATGGTGGACCTCGGCGTGGACCGGCTGTTCACCGAGGTGGAAATACCCCTCCTGTACGTCCTTGCCGACATGGAGGCCTCCGGCGTACTCGTGGATGCGGACCTCCTCGGACGGATCAGCAGGGAGATCGACATCCAGCTCGCCGGCATGGAGGAACGGGTCTACGCCCTGGCCGGCAAGCCCTTCAACATCAACTCCCCCAAGCAGCTCGGCGAGATCCTCTTCACCGGCCTCGGCCTGCCCGTGGTGAAGAAGACCAAGACCGGTTTCTCCACCGACAGCGCCGTGCTGGAGGCCCTGGCGGGCAGACACGAGCTGCCGGCCATGATCCTGGACTGGCGCATGCTCACCAAGCTCAAGAACACCTACGTGGACACCCTGCCCCTGATGATCGACCCGCACAGCGGCCGGGTGCACACCCGGTTCAACCAGGCGGTGACCGCCACCGGAAGGATCTCGTCGTCCGAGCCCAACCTGCAGAACATCCCCATCCGCACCGACATGGGCCGGCGGATCCGCGAGGCGTTCACGGCCCCCGAGGGCTTCGTGATCCTGAGCGCCGATTATTCCCAGATCGAGCTGCGGATCCTGGCGCACATCACGAGGGACACGGTGCTCATGGAGTCCTTCGAAAAGGGCCTCGACATCCACACCCGCACCGCCGCCGAGATCTTCGGCCTGGCCCCAGGCGAGGTGACCGAGAACCACCGCAGGCAGGCCAAGACCATCAACTTCGGCATCATGTACGGCATGGGCCCGCACAAGCTCTCCGCCGAGCTCGGCATCAGGCGCGACGTGGCGAAGCGCTACATCGACAACTACCTCGCCAAGTACCCGGGGGTGCGCGCATACATGGAGGGCATCGCCCGGTCGACCGAGAAGGACGGCTTCGTCACCACCATCATGGGGCGCCGCAGGAGCATTCCCGAGATCGTGTCGAGCAACTTCAACGAGCGCGAGGGGGCCAGGCGCATCGCCATCAACACGCCCATCCAGGGCAGCGCGGCCGACGTCATCAAGCTGGCCATGGTGAAGATCCACGAGCACCTGGCCGGCATGAAGAGCCGCATGGTCCTCCAGGTTCACGACGAGCTGGTCTTCGAGGCCGCGTTCGACGAGATCGACGAGCTCAAGGCCCTGGTGAGACACGAGATGGAGAACGCCTACCCGCTTGCGGTCCCCGTCCACGTGGACATCGGGACGGGATCGAGCTGGGCCGAGGCCCACTAGAAGACACGAAGGGGGCATGGGACCCATGCCCCCTGGAAACGCTATCTCTTGCCCAGGAGGTTCCTGGCCACCACCACCCGCATGATCTCGTTGGTGCCCTCGTAGATCTGGGTGATCTTGGCGTCGCGCATGAGGCGCTCCATGGGGTATTCGGTCACGTAGCCGTAGCCGCCCAGTATCTGCACTCCCTCAACGGTGGCCCACATGGCCACGTCCGAGGCGTACATCTTGGCCATGGCGGCTTCCTTCTCGAAGTGCTTGTGTTCGCTCTCGAGCCAGGCGGCCCGCAGGATCAAAAGCTCGGCCGCGTCGATGCGGGTGGCCATGTCGGCCATCTTGAACTGGATGGCCTGGAAGTCGGATATGGGCTTGCCGAACTGTACCCGCTCCTTGGAGTACTTCACCGACTCCTCGAGGCAGCACTTGGCGATGCCCAGGGCCTGGGAGGCGATGCCGATGCGGCCCGAGTCCAGCGTGGTGAGCATCTGCCGGAACCCGTTGCCCGGGTCGCCCAGGATGGCGTCCTTGGGTATGCGGGCGTCCTGGAACACGAGCTCGGAGGTGCCCGAGCCGCGGATGCCGAGCTTGTCCTCGACCTTGCCCACGGAGAACCCTTCCGTCTCCTCCAGGTCGATGACGAACTGGGTGATGCCCTTGTAGCCCTTGGTCTTGTCCGTCACCGCCGCGATGACCGCGTACTTGGCGATGTTGCCGTTGGTGATGAACTTCTTCTCGCCGTTGATGATCCAGCAGTTGCCGTCGAGCACGGCGCTCGTCTTCATGCCCGCCGGGTCGGAGCCCGCGTTGGCCTCGGTGAGCCCGTAGCAGCCGTGGGCTTCACCGGACGCCACCGGTGTGTTGAACTTCCTGCGCTGCTCCTCGCTGCCGAAGGTGTAGACCGGGAAGCCGTACAGCGAGTTGTTCACCGACATGATGACGCCCGTGCTGGCGCACCCCCGGGATATCTCGGTGAGGATCAGGGCATAGGCCACGTAGTCCATACCGGCCCCGCCGTACTCGCTCGGGATGGCGACGCCCATGAAGCCGTTCTCGGCCATCTTCCTGAGGACCTCGTCGTTGTGGCGGTGAGTCTGGTCGATCTCGGCGGCCCTCGGCTTGAGCTCCTGATCGGCGAACTTCCTCGCCATGTCCTGTACCATCTTGTGCTCTTCACTCAGTGAAAATTCCATAGTGTTCCTCCTGGTTTGAGAGTTCCGCGTGCGGGTGTCGTCTCCTGCCTCATGCGTCCTCGTGATGGCCGCCCGTCCTAGCAAATGAATGAGCGTTCATAACCATACCCCATGACCCGGTGACCTGTCAATGCGTCTGCGGCGGGACACGCCCGGGGAGAAAACCCATGATTCATTTTTCCCGGGTTGCATCTGCAGTCATTTCCGAGACTTCTGCATCATGCAGCCGCGGACCGAAACAAATGCCTTTACGGTGAACCCCCTTCGCTGGTATAGAGGAGCTTCCATCAATCACGGTAAGGAGGCACGATTTCCATATGAGAAACGTCTTCATCTTCAATCCAGGCCCATCGGTTCTTCCCGAACCCGTTCTCGAGAGCACGAGCAAGGCCGTGCTGAACTTTGCCGGTACCGGCATGTCCGTCATGGAAGTCTCCCACCGCTCCAAGCAGTTCGACGCGCTGCTCGTCGAAACGGTCGACCTCCTCAGGAAGGTCATGGAGATCCCCGACAACTACAAGATCCTGTTCCTCCAGGGCGGTGCGAGCCTGCAGTTCGCCATGATCCCCATCAACCTGCTGCACGCGGGCAAGGTGGCCGACTACGTGGACACGGGCTATTTCGCCACCCGGGCCATCAAGGAGGCCAAGCTCGTCGGCACGGTGAACGTCGCGGCGTCCACCAAGGACGTGAACTACACGAGGCTGCCCGCCGCCTCCGAGCTCAAGCTCACCAAGGATGCGGCCTACTGCCACATCACCTCCAACAACACCATCTACGGCACCCAGTGGCAGACCTTCCCGGACACGGGGGACGTCCCGCTCGTGGCCGACATGTCCTCGGACATCATGTCCCGGAAGATCGACGTGAGCAAGTTCGGCATCGTTTATGCGGGTGCCCAGAAGAACATGGGTCCGGCAGGCGTCACCTGCGTCATCATCAGGGAGGACCTCGTGGGCAAGGCCCCCGAGAACACGCCGACCATGCTGAACTACAAGCCGCACGTGGAGAACAACTCCTGCTACAACACCTGCCCGGTGAGCGCCATCTTCGTGGTGCACGAGGTGCTCACGTGGCTCGCCGACATGGGCGGAATCGCCGAGATGGAGAAGATCAACAACGCCAAGGCCAAGCTCATCTACGACATCCTCGACAGCAGCTCCTTCTACAAGGCGCCGGTCGACAAGGGTTCGCGTTCCAAGATGAACATACCCTTCAAGCTCCCGTCCGAGGAGCTGGACAACGAGTTCGTCGCGGCGGCTTCCAAGAAGGGCCTCATCGGGCTCAAGGGCCACCGCGCGGTGGGGGGCATCCGGGCGTCCATGTACAACGCCCTGCCCATGGAAGGTGTCCGGATACTGGCCGACTTCATGAAGGAATTCGAAAAGAGCAAGTCCTGACGGCCCATGAACGCCACGGAAAAGGGGACGGTCACTTGAGACCGTCCCCTTTTTCATGCCCCGGGTTTCATGCCTTGGGCGAAAGGAGATGCAAAGCGCTCCACGGAAAGTAACCCTGTGCTTCGCCCCACGTTCCCGAGAAACCCCTTGACACAAGAATGGAAAAGATTGAATTTATCTTTTTATTCGCAGGTTATTGGCAGCGCATGCTTCGCGTGTGACGATGCACGGTGCCGGTTGTATGAAAGGGGTGCGTATGACTTCAGGGAGAGGGAAAAGACCGGCGTTCCTTCTGTGGTTCCTGCTTATCCCGCTCATGGGCGGCTGTTCCATGAAGGCCATGGCCGTCAGGTCCATGGACCCCATCATGGATGACATGAACATCGCGGTGAACCGCAACACCGACGTGGACATGATGCGGGACGCCCTTCCCGCCTTCCTGGTCCAGATGGACGGACTCATCCTCTCGGCGCCGAGCGAAAAGCTCCTGCTCAAGGCTGCCGAGGCCAACTTCGGCTATGCCAACGCCTTCATCGAGGACACGGACAAGCCCAGGGCGAGCGCCCTGTACCTGAAGGCGCGGGGCTACGCGGCCAGGGCGCTCATCGGCGGGAAGGACTTCGAGAAGGACTTCAACGTCCAGCTGGCAGCGTTCAGGGAGAATCTCTCCGAATATGACAGGGGTGACGTCCCTGCCCTGTTCTGGACGGCCAACTGCTGGCTCGCATGGGTGGCGATCAACCTCGACAGCCCCGAGGCCATCATGGACATGCCCAAGGCCCAGGCCATGCTTCAACGGGTCCTCGAGCTCGACGAAACCTACTATCACGGCAGCGCCCATGCCGCGCTGGGGGCCATTTACGCGGCGCAGCCCGCCATCATGGGCGACAGCTCGGCCAAGGCAAAGGCGCACTTCGACAGGGCCTTCGCCATCTCAGGCAGGAAGCTCCTGTTCATCCAGCTGTTCTATGCACAGTTCTACGCGTACCAGATCCAGGACCGGGACCTGTTCGTCAAGACGCTCGAGGAGATCATCGCGACCCCTCACGAGAGCTTCCCCGACCGGGCCTTTGCCAACGAGGTCGCCAAGCGCAAGGCACGGGTCCTGCTGGACAATGTCGACATGTATTTCTGACACGGCGAGGGGGACGCACATCACCATGAAGAGACTGTCGTACACAATCCTGGCGCTCGTCATCACCAGCCTGGCCGTGTGCCTGCCGCCTGCGGCGGCGGCACAGGACGCCACGGTCGTCATCAAGATGGCCACGCTCGCACCCAAGGGCACCGCCGTGGCCAAGGCCTTCGACGAGCTGGCCAACCAGATCCGCGAGAAGACGCACGGCGAGGTGGCGTTCAAGACCTACTGGGGCGGCGTCCAGGGCGACGAGAAGGACGTCATGCGCAAGATCAAGCTCGGCCAGCTCCACGGCGGCGGGTTCATGGGCCCGGGCCTGGGGCTCATCGTCCCCGAGGTGCGGGTCACCGAGATACCCTATGTGTTCCGGAACTACGATGAAGTGGGCTACGTGCGCAAGAAGCTGCAGCCGGAGATGAACAGGCTGTTCGAGAAGCAGGGATACAAGGTGCTCGGCTGGATGGACCTGGGGTTCGTCTACACCTTCTCGAAGGAGCCGCTGACCGACCTGGCCGTGGCCAGGAGACAGAAGTGGTGGGCCCTGGAAGGGGAGCCCATCAGCCAGGCGGTGTACCAGGCCCTGGACATCTCGCCCGTGTCGCTGTCCATCTCGGACGTCGCCACGTCGCTGTCCACCAACCTCATCGACTGCGCGAACTCCACCCCCTTCGGCGCCGTGGCCTTCCAGTGGTACACGAAGTTCAGGTACATGACCGGGTACCCGTCCACGAACATCCTGGGCGCCACCATCGTGAAGAAGGACATCTGGGACAGGATCTCGCCCTCGAGCCAGAAGACGATCCTGGACGTCGCCGCGGCCCAGCATCTCAAGATCGAGAAGGCAACGCGCTACGAGGATGCCAAGTCCATCGACCTGCTCCTCAAGTCGGGCATCACCATCGTGAAGTACGACATCAGGGACAAGGAGATGCTCTACGTCTTCGACGCCTCGAAAAAGGCCAGGGAGAGCCTCGTGGGGAGGCTCTACTCCCGCGGGCTCCTGGACAGGACCATGGCCCTGGTGGAGGAGTACAGGAAGTCACACCCCGCCGACGCCACCGTCATCCGGCTCGATCAGGGGCAGTGATCCATGAGGTGTCCCGCATGCGGCGCCCTGCTCAGTGATACCGCTTCAGGCAGATGTCCTTCCTGCGGGTACCCGACGGGACGATCCTACGGCCTGTTCAAGGCCATCGCCCTGGTGGAGGACGCCGCGGTCTCGTTCATCCTGTGTGCCATGGTGCTGCTCGTCCTCGTCCAGGTCGGTCTGCGCGACGTCTTTTCCACCGGCATCGCGGGCGGTTCCGAGATCGTGCGGCACATGGTGCTCTGGGTCGCCTTCATCGGCGCGGGGCTCGCGGCGCGCGAGGGGAAGCACATAAGGATCGACGTGGCGTACCGGATGCTGCCCGACGGCATGAAGCGCTTCGCCGAGGTCGTAACCTCGCTGTTCACCACGGTGATGTGCGGCATCCTGCTCTACGCATCCATCGTCTTCATCCAGGTGGATTACTCCACCGGTACATCCATACTCTTCCACCAGGTCCATGTCCCCGTGTGGACCCTCGAGGTCGTCATCCCGATCGGATACTGCGCGGTCATGCTCAGGTTCGCGCTGCGGTGCATGCTGTCCCTCAGGGCCCTGTTCACGAGGGAGGCCTGAGCCCATGGTCACGGCGGCCATCGTCTGCATCGCGCTCCTGGCCTTCCTGGGCGCACCCATCTTCGCGGTCCTCTCGTCGCTGGCCCTGCTCGGGTTCCACCTCTCCGACATCAGGTTCGCCGCGCTGATCGTCGACATCTACAGCCAGTTCTCCAACAACCCGGTCCTGTACACCATCCCCATCTTCACCTTTGCCGGGTTCATCCTGGCCGAGAGCAGGGCGTCGGTACGGATCGTGAACTTCTCGCAGGCCGTCCTCGGCTGGATGCCGGGCGGGCTGGCCATCGTGTCGCTCATAGCCTGTGCGGCCTTCACCGCCTTCACCGGGGCCTCCGGTGTCACCATCATCGCGCTGGGCGGCCTGCTCTTCCCGGCCCTGCTCAAGGGCAGGTACTCGGAGAAATTCAGCCTCGGCCTCCTGACATCGTCCGGCAGCCTCGGCCTGCTCTTCTTCCCCAGCCTGCCCATCATCATCTACGGGGTCGTGGCCGAGACCAGCATCACCCAGCTCTTCGCGGCGGGCATCGTCCCGGGGATCTTCCTGATCGTCATCCTGGCCCTGTACAGCACGTTCTGCGCAACCAGGGCGAAGACCGTCAGGACGCCGATCTCGCTGAAGAACATCGTGCAGACCACCAACGCCGCCAAGTGGGAGCTCCTCATCCCGGTCATCCTCGTGGTGGGCATCTTCGGAGGGTTCGTGACGCTCGGCGAGGTGGCGTCCATCATGGTGGCCTACGCCTTCCTCGTGGAGGTCTTCATCCACCGCGATCTCAAGATCAGGCAGTTTCCCGCCATCATACGGGAGAGCATGGTGCTGGTGGGCACCATCTTCATCATCTTCAGCTCGGCCCTGGCGCTGACCACCTACATGATCGACGCGGAGATCCCCATGCACATCCTGGACTTCATCCAGGCGCACATCGGCTCGAAGGTGGCGTTCCTCATCGCGCTGAACGTCTTCCTGCTCGTGGTGGGCTGCATCATGGACATCTACTCGGCCCTGGTGGTGGTGGTGCCGCTCATCGTGCCCATAGCCACGAGCTACGGGATCAACCCCGTGCACCTGGGCATCATCTTCCTGACCAACCTTGAAATAGGCTACCTGACACCGCCGGTCGGCATGAACCTGTTCATCTCGTGCATCAGGTTCAACAAGCCCGTGGTGGACCTGTACCGGGCGTGCATACCCTTCATCATCGTCCTTCTTGCCGGGCTGCTGGTCATCACGTATGTGCCCTGGATGAGCCTGTGGCTCATCGAGCACTACGGGATCAGGTGAGAAGGGAGAGGGGAAAAGTCTTTTCTGGCCTCCCTGATGTGTGCGTCCCGGGGATTCTTCCGGGATGCACACATCAGGGAGGCCAGCGCCGAAGGCGCTGCAGAACCTCCAATGACCGTGAACCCTTTACCTAGATGATCTCGAGCAGCTCGATCTCGAAGGTCAGGGTCATGCCTGCCAGGGGGTGGTTGGCGTCGAGGGTGACCGTCTCTTCGTCCACGTTCACCACGAGCACCGGGACCTCCTCACCGTTCTCGTCCACGAGCTTGAGCTGCATGCCGACCTCGGGCACGATATCCTCGGGGAAAGACTCCAGGGGCATCTCGACGACGAGCTCCTGCCGGTGCTGTCCATAGCCCTCCCCGGGCTCGACGGTGACGGTCTTGAGCTCGCCCACCGACATGCCCCGGGCACCGCCTTCGAACCCGGGGATGACCTCCCCTGAGCCGATCACGAAGACGAGGGGTTCGCCGCCCACGGAGGTGTCGAATTCAAACCCGTCTTCCAGCCTGCCCCGGTAGTGCACCTTCACCCTGTCACCCTCCTGGGCGGTTTTGTTGATCAGCATGGTCCGACCCCCTTTTCATACGCAGATCGTCCGAGCCTACCAGATGTGTCAGGGCGGGGCAACAGGTATGAGGGGGACATTTCCACCCGTTGTACATGTCGGGGCGAAATGCCCTGCAACGCCTTCGGCTTTGGCCTGCCTGGTTTGTGCGCCCCGGCGACAAGCCGAGATGCACAAACCAGGCAGGTGAGATGAAAAGCAGGTCCCGATTTGCCTATACGGGGCCTTTCTTCACCTGTATAATGGACCGGCGTTGTGAAGACCATCCAAGCAGGAGGGAACCATGGCCCTTGTGGACCATGCACTGGACGGGCACGTGGCCGTGCTCACCATGAACAGCGGCGAGAACCGCCTGAACATGGCGTTCATAGGTGCATTTCAGAAGGCCCTCGACGAGATCGAGCATAAGACCGCTGCCACTGTCCTGGTGGTGCGGTCGGCCCACGAGAAGATCTTCTGCAACGGGATCGACCTCGACTGGCTCATGCCCATGGCGCAGGCGGGCGACACGGGGGGCATGAGGGCGTTCAACTATGCCCTGAGCGGCCTGCTCCGCAGGATCCTCCTCTACCCCATGCCCACCGTCGCGGCCATCAACGGGCATGCCTTTGCCGGCGGCGCCATCATGTGCTGCTGCTTCGACTTCCGCTTCATGCGGTCCGACCGCGGCTTCTTCTGCTTCCCCGAGGTGGACCTGGGCATCCCGTTCTGGCCCGGGATGGTGGCCATGGTGAAGAAGGCCATCCCGGCCTACAAGCTCGACGAGATGTACTACCTGGGGACGAGGCTCACGGGGAGCCAGTGCGAGGAGCACCACATCGTCCTGAAGGCCTGCCCGAACGAAGAGCTCATGACCGTGGTCATGAACTTCGCCAGGGTGCAGGACAAGAACAGGGCCTCCTACCTGGCCCAGAAGGAGCGAATGAATGCGTCCATCATCAGGATCATGGACGAGGACGACCCGGCGGTTCTCGACCGCGGCAGCATACGGGTATGAATCCGTGATGCGGTTATGAGGAACCTGAGCATCTATGCAGGCCCGAAGGCCCGGGCGCTCATCGCCCGGCAGGGGCTCACCCCGGACATGGTGGAGGTGGTGGCCGGCGCGGCCGGCGGCCCCAAGTGGCTCGTCCTGGACGGCCTTGACAGGGCCATCTTCACCTCGTGGCTCATGCAACGCAGCGGCCCGGTCTTCCTGCTCGGGTCCTCCGTGGGCACGTGGCGGTTCGCCGCACTGGCCCAGGGCATGGATGCCCACGACCGGTTCCGCGATGCCTACCTCGGCCAGCGGTTCACCTCGGTGCCGACGGCGGCCCAGGCGAGCGCGGAGATCATGAAGTTCCTCGACGCAGCCCTGGAAGGCGGCGGACCGGTGCGGATCCTGTCCCACCCCCATGCCCGGCTCACGTTCCTGGCGGTCAGGTGCCCCGGCCCCTACGCCGTGGAGAGGAAATATCCCCTGTTCATGCTCATGGCCGCGGCGGGCCTGCTCAACGCGGCCCACCGGAGCCTCCTCGGCCTCCTCTTCTCCCGGGTCCTCTTCTACGACCCGCGCGATCTGCCCCCCTACCACGCAATGGGCGGCTTTTCCATCCGGCGCGTGCCGCTCACCCCGGAGAACGTGCGGCCGGCGGTCATGGCCTCTGGATCCATGCCCGTGATCATGTCCGGGGTCCGGGACATCCCCGGTGCGGGGCCGGGCATGTACCGCGACGCGGGCATCCTCGACTACCACCTGGCCGTCCCCTTTGCCGGCTCGAAAATCGTCCTGTTTCCCCACTATACGGACCGCATCACCCCGGGGTGGTTCGACAAGCTGCTCCCCTGGAGGAAGCCCTCGGTCGAGGACATGGCCAACGTGGTCCTGCTCTGCCCGTCGAAGGCCTTCGTGGCGTCCATGCCCGGGGGCAGGATCCCCTCCCGGGAGGACTTCTGGGAATTCAAGGGCAGGGACGACGAGCGGACGGCCTTCTGGAACCATGTAATGAGGGCGAGCGCGTCCCTCGGCGAGGAGTTCCTGGAGGCGGTGGACCGGGGCACGATCGGGGAGCACCTCGAACCCATCGAGCCCCTGTGCCGCTGAGGGAGCCCTTCGACTCCCGCTTCAGGAATCCTTCGATCTGTGCTACACTGCCGAATCGAACGGGTGCTTCGTGCGCCCGATGTCATGTTTTCACGGGGAGGTGCCATGTCCGACAAGCGTTATGTCATAGCCATCGATTCGGGTACCCAGAGCATCCGGGCCGTGCTCTTCGACATCGAGGGCACCGAGCTCGCCATCGAGCAGCGGGCCTTCGAGCCCTACTTCTCCCAGCGGCCCGGCTGGGCCGAGCAGAGCACCGAGGACTACTGGTCCAAGCTCTGCACCGTGACGAACGGCCTCATGAGCAAGATCACCATCGACAAGGCCGCCATCGCTGGCGTGGGCATCACCACCCAGCGCAGCACGGTGATCCCCATGGACAGGGACGGCAATGCGCTGCGGCCGGCCATCATCTGGCTCGACCAGCGCTCGGTTGACGAGCCGCCGCCCCTGGGAGTGCTCGGCACCGCGCTGTTCGGCACCGCCGGGATGCTCTCGGCCATCAAGTACGCCCAGAAGCACTCCATCTTCCTCTGGATCAAGCTCAACGAGCCCGAGATCTACGCGAGGACCTACAAGTTCGTCCAGGCATCGGGCTTCTTCGTGCGCAAGCTCACCGGCGAGTTCCACGACTCGGTGGGCATGGTCACGGGCATCTGGCCCTTCGAGTACAACAAGCTCAGGTGGCACCCGCTGGGCGTCGCCTATCCCCCGCTCGGCATCGCAAAGGAGCACTGCGTCAAGCTCTTCAGGCCCGACGAGGTCCTCGGCCGGATCACGAAGAAGGCCTCCGAGGAAACGGGCCTGCCCGAGGGTCTGCCCGTGGTGGTGGGCGCCGGTGACAAGCAGAGCGAGCTCCTCGGCGCCGGGGCCATCGAGCAGTCCATCGCCGAGATCAGCTTCGGCACGGCCACGGCCATGCACATCCTCACGCGGAAGTACATCAAGGACGGGGCGTTACGCTTCTTCACCTGGCCCTCGGCCATACCGAACGCATGGGACATCGAGATGTTCATCCACCGCGGCTTCTGGATGATCACGTGGTTCAAGCAGGAGTTCGGCATGCGCGAGGCCCAGGAGGCTGCCAGGCGCGGCGTCGCGCCCGAGGTGGTCTTCGACGAGGTCATCCGCACCATCCCGCCCGGGTCCATGGGCCTGGTGCTGCAGCCCTACTGGTCGCCCATGGTCTACAGCAAGTTCGCCAAGGGGTCCATCATCGGCTTCGGCGACGTGCACACCCGGGCGCACATCTACCGCGCCATCCTCGAGGGCATCGGGTTCGAGCTCAGGCGGCTCTCCGAACTGGTCCAGGCAAAAGTCGGCGTGAAGTTCAGGGAGATCCGCGTCGGCGGCGGCGGGTCCAAGAGCGACACGGCCGTGCAGATCGCCGCCGACATGTTCGGCCTGCCCGTGAGCCGCATGGCCACCTCCGAGATATCGGCCCTGGGGGCCGCCATCGACACGGCCGTGGCAACGGGCTTGCACCCGACCATCGACGATGCGGTCAGGGCCATGGTGCGCAAGGGGAGGACCTTCGAGCCCGTGCCGGCCAGCCAGCGGGTCTACGACGACCTCTACCACGACGTGTACCGGAAGCTCTACACCGTGCTCGAGCCGGTGAACAGGAGGATCGCGCAGATCACGGGGTACCCGGCTGAGGACTAGGGTTCCCCGGGAGTTTTTCCTCCTTGACTTTCAGGGTCACTTATTGGAGAAAGGTTCCAATTGCAGTACCCATCTGCGGGGTGAAATGATCGGTTCTACTGGGGCGAAAACAGGCGTGCTGGCGCTCATCCTGGCGCTGCTGCCAACTATTCTTTCTGCAGCCGTCGTGCGCATAAGCTGGAACGCGAACACCGAGAGCGATCTCGAAGGGTATCGTGTATTCTACGGCACATCGCACGGGAGCTACAGGAATGTCATCAACGTGGGCCGGCGCACGACCATCGATGTGAGCGGGCTCGCCGTCGGCATGACCTACTATTTTGCCGTCACCGCGTACGATTTCAATGGCAACGAGAGCACCTTTTCCGAGGAACGGTCCGTGGGTATCCCCTCGGGAAGCGCTCCAGAAGGGTCCGATCCTGACGATGACGGCGGGCTGCTCGAGGATATCGGCAATGTCGTGGAGTGGCTCGAGCAGGTCGTGAGGAATATCTTCGGCCTGGATCCCGAGGTGCCGGTCTATGTCCTGGGCGATTTCGGGGCGGTGGATGTCACTGAAACGGCCGTGCCAACCAGCACCATGATCAGCGCTACCTTGTCGGGACACGACGAACCCTTCTATGCAGCCCTGTGCGATGTGTACCCCGTGAACGACGCCATTCTCGAAACCATGTTCCCCTTTGATCTCTCGGTACTCTACCCGGACAGCGACTACCTCTTCTATCCCCTCAATGATGCCTGCCCCGAGATCGATGGGGCAGAGGTCGTGGCGGAAGACCCCGGCATGTACCTCTATGTGGTGTTCGACCAGACCGGCAAACTTGACCACCTGCTCCGCCTCTCCGTGGTGGAGGAGATCTACCAGTTATCCTCCTACAACCCATCCCACAATCCCACGCTCGGCATGATCATCGAGGATGCCGCCTCGGGCATCGCCGTGGATCTGCCCGGGCACGCCACAGAAGGCATCACGCCCGTGGCCATAGGATGGGGCGGGTTCGAGGTCTTCCCGGGTTCTGCCCTGTTGGCACCGGACCGCTCGAGTTCCTTCTTCGACATCCTGCCCTACGGCCTGGAACTCAGGTTCCCTGCCGTGGTATCGCTCCCCGTGTCTGGCGACCAGGCCACGGCCGAGTGGTACGACGACGAGAAGGGCTGCTGGGTGACCATGGACGACGTTCAGGTAGCCGAGGGATACATGAGCTTCTCCGCACAGGCACTCGGCCGTTTCAAGGTGACCAATCTGCCGGGCGCCGTGACCGAGGACAAGCCCTATGACGGACGGGGGGGCACGTGCTTTATAAGTGCGGCGGGCAGGTGAACACCATGATCTGCTAGTACGTCCCGTTTCAATGGAACTCTTGTCATTTTCTTTGTTTATTGCTAAACTGACAACCATTGATGTGATCCCTGTGACATCTGATTGAGAGGAGCGGATCCGTGCGTATGAAGGTCATCATTGTATCGTTCTTGGTGTGCATGTTGAGCGTCATCATGGTACCATCACTGGGCGCGCAGGATGATGAGGTCACAACAGAACAGGGCATAATTCCGCAGGATGAAGCGCTCGATGCAGGCACAGACCAGAGCACCCAGGTTGAGCCGGTCAACACAGAACAAGGCGTGGATCGGCAGAATGAGGTGATAAATACCGAACTGGACCCTGGTT